>Ga0116231_10004832_pt1 | contig 27015 bp, 10 predicted proteins | sample S1TSphgellanicum_2_FD_89695 | JGI IMG/M metagenome (GOLD analysis project Ga0116231, IMG submission 89695) | Host-associated microbial communities from peat moss isolated from Minnesota, USA - S1T2_Fd - Sphagnum magellanicum MG | ecosystem: Host-associated > Plants > Peat moss > Unclassified... | reverse complement strand
ATATATATATATATATATATATATATATATATATATATATATATATATATATATGGAAAGTTTCAATTCACTTCATTAATAAACTCTTCATTTCATGATAGTTTTTTTTTAAAATAAAATTTTGACACTACTTTGACATATTTTTTGAATCCACATTTTTTATTTTTTCCTATATGACAAATATAGTGTTGTCATTTCAAAAGTCCATTATGAATCCATAATCTTTTTAGATTTCATCCATAATTTTTTATGATGATTCCCATTAAAGTTTATGATAACATGAATAATGAAAATTTTGAGAATTTTAATTTTGAATATGGCTTTAAACTTATGTTTGTGATGCCGAAAAATTACAATTTTGACAATCCAAACTATCCACCTATTTTTACTTTCACCCCAAATATCAATGAGATATCAAATAACAAAAATGACATTTTTTGTAATGTTTAAATCAAGTAAAGTTAAATAAAATACACATTATTATATTGTCACAATAATTGGGGTGGCTTAGTGGTAAAAGAGTTGATTTCCATCCTTGGGGTTCAAGGATCAATTTTCACAAATGACATTGGTTGTGGTCAATAGTGGTAAGTTGTGGAATATTTTTTACCTATATAGCCTATTAGCTAGGTAGACTAGGCAACCTACTTAATAACTTAGACTAAGCTTTTAGCTTAGCCTAGGTAATAACATGTGTCAACAACTTATAAATTGATATCAATGAAATTATCAATAATATGTATTATTTTATTTTAAATATTTAAAAATGTATATAAATAATGCAATTACATTATTTAGTGGTAAAAGTAATCACAAAACAACAATGCCACACAAGCTAGTTTGGATGGATGAAATGGTTATGTAAGTTGCATCTTCATGCAACTACCATTGCAATTTAGTGCCACATTTTTCTTTTGTGACTAAAATTTTATGCGACTTGTCTAAGGCAATAGAAGCAAATTGTAATCACATGTAGCATTTATGATTAAAAAATTGTCAAAAAAACTAGGCATTAATATGCAAATTTTTTGTAGTGAAGACTAACAAGCATTTGTAGCTTTTAATCCTCCCACAAGTCAACACTAGTTTTTAACTTATGTTAATTCATTACCATGTTCATTCTTTCACATTGAAAGAGTGGGTGGGGTTTTTTTGGCCAATTTATTTTTGGCAATAGCCTAATGGCCAAATGTTCAATCTTATTAATAGTCATTGGTTGGTGTGTACTATCCTAGGTGCATATGTCAAAACCTTATTAGTAATCACTGTTGTGTATGCAATACCCTCATTGTCTATGTGACAACATTAATATTAATCATTGTTGTGTATGCAATACCCTCATTGCCTATGTAATAACCTTAAGAGTAGTCACTAGTGTGCATGCAATACCCTCATTTCCTTTATAATATCTTTCATCATTAAGTGCAATACCTTGGTCTTTTACAATTTATTTAAATATTTTGAATTTTTCCTCTGTTCTTTTTTGTTTTGTTAATTTAGGGGTAAATGTGTCACATGGGGTTGCCAAGGAGGGCATGACTTAGGAGAAAGATGGGCATACATTTATTTGCAAGGTTAAAACTTGCAATGCATCTTATTTGACAAAATATTTGCATTGACAACACGATCTTTCCAAGGAATTGGGAAGCTTAAGCGCCCATCTATTTAGTGAAAGGGGTCATACTGGCCATCAAGACCATGCATTGGTGAATGCATAAGTTTTAAGCAATCTTCTTTCTAGGCTTTGGCGCAACAAGAAAAAAACAATTGCTTAAACAAATACTTGTGCCATATGTGAATGGGATCACTTGTGAAATGATGCACTATGAATAAAATTGGCACGAATGCCCACATTGGTAAGAATCACCTATTTCAAGTTATTCACTCTATTGGGCATTCCAACATGGGGTGTGGGGTTCATCCCCCCCATTTGATGACCAAATTAGAGAAGGATGAAGATTGTGTTGGTTTAATTCGAGCTAGCAAGGTCTTTCATGCAAAGGGCTTCAAAAATGTTTAAGATAACTAAAATTGGATGAGAACTTCATTAAAAAAGGAATGTGAAAATGAGATCATTTTATTTGTGAATTACCATGAATCAAAGATGATTCATGGTTGGTAAGTTCCATCACATTCAATTTTCATTTCAAATTTGCATTGTGTTTCAAACATCTGTTTTCCAAATTATACTCATTGGTTTGTGTGTGTGTCCATTTTAGGATTCAAGGTCCCAACAAGGAGGCCTTCATAACCAATTTGGTAAAAATAATTGTGGCAAACCGATAATTATACACCTAAAAATATGTTCAATTTGCACAAAATGCAGTGGCACATTATCAGAATGCAAATGGATTATCATTGAAATCTATTAATGAAAGTTCTAGTGAGAATGAGGGTGGGAGCAATTAACTTGACATTCCATTTTTGGACTAATACACAATTGTACCATGTGTATGGCATCCATGAATTTTCCATGCCACATTTTTGTAGATTAATTTAGCCTCCATGGAATATCCCATTGGCATTGGAAATGAATGTATGTAAAAATATCTACTTGTAAAAATTTTGAATTTTATTTGTATAGAAACAAGGTTACTAATATCCATGTAATGCATGTGTATCTTGCATTGAGCAAAAAATTGATTCGATGTATTGTTAATACATGAGGGTATTGCAATTATAGTCCAAATGTTTATGGAACTTAAAACTTGAAGGCATGTTTTTGTGCAATACCCTCATTGTAAAAACAATCCCTTATTTCATGGTTAGAATTTGAGATAGTTTATATATGCATGATGAGGGTATTGTATTTACACTTTTGTTATGCAATACTCTTAGACAAGACAAAACATATTCCATCATCCTTATCTCTAAACCTAATACACCCATGAGGGTATTGCATAGGCTTTGATTGTGTTTTGGTCCATGGAATACCTTAACCCATAGACCTAACCCTAATACACCCATGATGGTTTTGCATAACCACAATAGGAATAGGGTACAGGTGCAAATGGCATAATAGGAGCCACTAGCACTCCCTTGGGAAGTATTATTGGAATATTCTTAGAACAAATTTTCAAAAACATCTTTAGAATTTCTTTGTACTATTTTGTTAAGGTATATATTTTTAAAAATCTCAAAATATGTCATTAAATTGTTTTTAAAATTTTTTCTTTTAATGTCAAAATTGCTTTTAAGTAATGGTTATGAATCTTTTAAAATATTAATTGTGTATTTTTTTACTCATTAGATTAATTCCAAATTTCTATGATATGTATGCTTGTATTCACAATAACATTTTATTTATAATTTTTTCTTATAATCCAAAATTTAAAAAATTAAGCAATGGTTATGATTGTTAATGGTATTTGTTAATATGATTGCACCCTAGAAAATATGTCCTTTTCAAAGTTTTCCAAGTCCATTTACAAGTCTTTTTACACTACTTTTGAAGGTCCAAATGTTAATGACATAATTTCATATTTGAACATGTATATAATAAAATATTAGACTTGATAATGTGTAAAATTTTTAACTTATTTTCAAATTAAAATTATTAAAAAAGATTGGTGTTAAAAACATAGAATTAATTAGTGGTTACAACTATTTTTGGTTCCTAACAACATAACTACACTTGTAAACCAAATGAAGGGTTTGCAATTGAATTAGATTTTTTTACTTTAGTTTTATGTGAGGCCATAATTTAAAATTGATTAACACCCATATTAGGGTATTTCATATAAGGTCAATATAAGTTATTTCCAATATGTCTTTAAGGTATTACATTATTAGATTAGATAAAATGAAATAATTTCAATTGGCCTAAGGGTATTGCATTGATGAAATAAATTAAATAAAATAGTTATAACTAGGGTATTGCACATTAGTAGGTTATTTTCAATACATTCTTAGGGTATTGCATCGTTCAATTAAATGAAATGAAATATATCATAGGCATGAAGGTATTGCATAAGACCAAAATAATCTAATAGTTGCATTTATGAATCAAATGAGGTGAAATATATTATTTTGGGCATGAATATTGCATAACAATTAAATAATCTAGTGCATTTGCATTACCTTGATGAAGGTAATGCATTTGTGATTGGGTTGGACATTGTATTATCAATGTGTCCATAGGGTATTGCATCAATGAAATAGATGAGATAAAATAGTTACAACTAGGCCTAAGGGTATTGCAAAACAATAAAATGATCTAGTGCATTTGGGTGAAAGCATGGTAAAATATGTCAATGAGAGATACGTTTTTTTGGGTGGAAAGTATCCATAAACTAAGATTTAATACATTGAACTCATGAATATTTTTTACTTTAATGATCAATAAGAAGAAGATCTTTGACTTCATTCATTACATTATATTGAATAATTACATGTTTTAATATGCATTTAAGTACATTTTTAGAAATACAAGTACAAGAAAGTAGGTGTCATGTTCTTGCTTCAAGTATATGCAAGTATGATGAAAGTACAATTGTAATTGAATTTTTTGTACTTTCAAATGGATAGAACACTAATATGTATCAATGTGTTTTAAATGTTTTCATATCATAGTCATAATTTATCAAAGTTCTCATATAAAAGTATGTTGGTAATTTTGAAAACCCAACTAGTTTAGAACATACTTTTCATCCATTTTTTAATATGAAAATTCCTCACATTTTATATGTAGCTTATTATAAACTCAATGGAGTGCACCATTGTTTCATAATGAAAGTTTTAAAAGTTTTGGATAGGTTTTTTCATGTTTATGCCATAAATGTGATAGTGACTACATGTTGGACTATTTTTTTGGCATACTTTACCATGCTTTCACCCATTTGCATTACCTTGATGAAGGTAATGCATATGGGCATTAGGTTGGATATGTTATTTCCAATGTGTCCTTGGGGTATTGCATTGTTGAATTAGATAAGATGAAAGTAGTTTAATAGGACTAAAAAATTGTATTATAATAAATTTGTTATGTTCATGCATTAGTTTGATGAAGGTATTGAAAAAAAAATCAAGTACAATATGATATTTTCCCTTTGCTTTGGTGGTATTGCATTTCAATAAAATCATCCAATGGGTGTGCATTACCCGTATAATTTACAAATTCCAATTATTGAGGGAAAAACAAATAGTTCAAGACAACAAAATGAACATTACGTGTTTTTGGAGTTCCATAAAAAATGTCAAAGTATCAACATTCATTTAATTCTATCATGGAAATAACATGAATGAGTATAAATTATATTTCTATTTAGGTACTTGTATACCCCCAAAAAAGGTTAGAAATAACAATCAACTAACAACACTAATACAAAAATGGAGTGTAGTTCATTAACCTAAATCATTATGGAAACTTAAAAGTGAAATAAATTCACTACACTTTAGTGATTTCAACGTGATTAAAGTTATTTTACTATATATAACTATGTAAACATCATGTTTCACTATTAATTCACATAATTCATTATTATAATTTATTGTGCTAAATAAATTTATTTATATGTTGTTATTTTAAATATTTTATGTTATCTTATGATATACCTTATATTATTTAAAGTTATTTTAGTTATTTTAACTTATACCCTAAATTATTAGAAGTTATTATAGGTTATTATAAATTATTATATGTTTTTTACTATAAGTTATTCTAAATTAAATTACTTAACTAACTTTAGGCTCTACCTTAAGTTATTTTATTTTAAGTTAATATATGTTATTTAAAGTTATACTTTAGGTTATTCAAGGTCATTCTATTTTATGTTAAAATAAGTTATTTTATCCTAAATATAACAATTTAAAATAATCTAAAATAAAATATAATGACCTAAGGTAATAGAGTAATAGGGTAATAGTAGCTTATGATAATATAGCCCAAAATATCCAACAATAACTTATAATAAAATAGGCACCGATAAACACCAATAGCCATTAATAGAATAATAATTATTAATAATCAGTAGAATAACTACCAATAACCATTAATAACATAGGTAGTATTATTATATTAGCAAAAAATTTATCCATTTATTAAACAGTTTTTTTTTCAAAAGAATGGTCATTGAAATGTTATTGAATAGTGATATTCAAAAAAAAATTGTTTAAATGCTTTTACCTTTTCAAAAGGAAATAAATGTAATTATGTACATTATTGAAAAAAAATTAAAATTAAACTTTAATAATTTAATTTGGACAAAATTTCAATAAAATATAAAATTTCAAAATTTATGTTTTTGTAATGTTTAAAATGAAATATTTGATAAATATAATGCAATGTAACACATTATCACAACAAGTGCAGTGGCTTGATGGTAGGGGTGTTTGGTTCCATTTTATAGGTTGGGGGATCAAATTTCACAAATGGTGTGTTTGTGGTCAACAATGGTAAGTTGACCAAATATTCTTTTATCTAGTTTCTTAAAGTAGGTGCCTACTTAGGTTGATTACATGGCCTATGTACTTAGGCTAAGTTTAACCTAACATACGTAGGGACATATGTCAATAATTCATAAACTGAAAATCATGAAATTATCAATAATATTAAATATTACATTAAATATTAAATAATTTAAATTTAATTGATTTTTATGTTGTCTAGTTAATTAATTAGCAAGTGAAATGGCTTGGTAAATTTGTATCTCATTAAGTATTAGTGGACCAATTCACTGCATGTAACAATTAGTCCTCAGTCATTGGGGGCTGACTAGTTTCATAATTGTAAAAATGTTCTTCACTCAAAATTTAATGAAACCCAAAGTGAATTAAGATGCATTTTGGTGTAATGAAGTTAATCTCAAATGTTATTAGTGTCCTTCAACAAATGTCAAAGTGTCTAGAAATCCACTTAGGATTTTGCATACTCCAACGAAGGTTGACAATAATACTGAGATCAAATATTCAAAAAATAATGTTGTAATTTGTTAAATTTTACAATCGATGCCCCCCAATGTTGGTAACAATTGTTGATTTCTATATAGAAATTGTTGGTTTCCATTGACAAATTGACATCAATTCATACTAAGTCAAAAAACCTTCTAAATTTTTTTGTAATACCATGTCTTTATCATCCTACAATTCAAAAATAGTCTTGGCACATGTAGGATTGACAACATTTGAACTCATCACATTTCAACTTGAAATAACAACTAAAGCATGTTGTTACTAATAAACTTGTAAACTAGAAGTGTTAGGAGTTACATTTTTTTTGTTAAAAGGATCTTTCACAATTTTTTGTTAAAAGGATCTTTCACAACCATAGTTATAGTACAAGATGCATTAGAGGCCTACAACTTTAAAAGAAAAATTAAATTATGGCAAAAAGAAATAGGAAAAGGAAACAAGGGCAAGGCAATAATGAAATGAAACAAAAAAACATGCAAAAGTACTTTAAATCTTTTGAAAGATCATTGTTCCTCAACTAAAGTTTTTTCAAAGGTTTATTGGATGGTCACCATGTATTTCACCAAAAATGATTTTCTACATTGTTCTATTCTTCCCCTTAGTGTTGGTTCTGTCATATGCATAAAACACCTTTCATACATGTAAAACACAAAAAAGATATTAAATTTTGGAACAAGAACAATAGATTAAAAATAAATAAATAAATTTACTTGGAATAGTTTTTTGGGTCCCAATGCATAGAAATCTTCATGCCATATTCAATTGACACAAATGCATTTGCCATTCAAATAATGGTTATGTCATGACCAATTTTATTAATTATCTATTTGTTTTTCAATTTTAATATATCATCTATCAATCACTTTGAAAGCAACCTCAAGGTATTTTTCCCAATAGGAATCTTTGTAAACCATATAGGATCCCTTTGGTGGAATTAATTATTTAGTGTGAGGAATAATGGATGAAAAGGAGGTTCATTCCAAAGAAGTCTATGTGCCATCAAAGCCTTGAAGGTTTATATAACATCCACAATGTAATAATTAACCAGAGTTCTATGATCATTAGTGCCATGGTGGTCTACATCAAATCTCCAATATTTGTTAGAGCCATTTTAGTACTTGCAAAATAGAAGGAGAAAAACAAATAATAGATTGATGACCATGCATTTAAAAAATTAGAACTTGGTTGAAATAAAAAAATAAAAATGAAGGAAAAAACAAAAAATCATATAAAATCAAAGTAGATGGTGTATGATTAAAAGATGACATACCTTAAAAACTCACCAAATTTGTCTACATGCAATGAAAAATTAAATTCATCAACTATGTGGAACTTCATTTACCCTTCGAATAATAAAGTTCTTTGTGCAAAAGTAATCAAATCACAATTGAGTCCATGAGGTTTGTTTAATTGACATTTCAATTCATTTAACATTGACCTTTCTTTTGATAATGTGAGCAAGTTAGACTTCTTTATGCTTTGACCAAGGCCATTTTTTATCGATGTTGATATTGCTTCATTCAACACAAGTTTGACATGCTCATAGACTAGATGAGTTCAAATGTTGAATTTGAGCCTTGAATTATTTGAATTGACACACCTTGATGCTTCTTGAAATTTTATAGCCCTCTGAAATGCACAAAACAAACTAGTAATACCACATAAACAAATAATTAATTAGTGTCAAAATGTTAAAGGGTTCATAAAAATAGAACCAAAAACAATATCAAACTAACCTTGTAGGTGGACACAATTTTTCATTTTTCTTTAACACTTGCAAAATCGTTTTTGAAAACCATTGAACTAGAAATTTAAGACCAATTTCAAAGAAGTCTTCAATAGACATACATGGGTCTAATTTCTTGAAATACCTCCATGCATCAAAGGCATTCTTTACCCAACCTTCTAAATGCCTATTCTTCATCTATTTGCTAGCCCTTATGTTCTCAAGTTTAGCAAGGTGCAAATCATGAAAATGCAATTTCGACTCATTTTCATCATCATCAACTTCAACATCAATATTGGTGCACAAGCTAATTTCCTCCCCAAACTAACAAGGATCATCAAAAGCAATTTTGACCAGAAAGTTGAAGAAACCTTTTAATTATTATTTAGTCGTCAACAAAGTCATCATTGTAGACACTAGTGTCACAATCAACATCCAAATCAAGAAAATTCAACATGAAATCCATAATGGCAAATGGAGAAATTTGTACCAAAACATTGTTGTTGCACAATTGTAATAGATTTGCATACTACATCATAATAGCCTTGGTACCTATAGCAAAACAAATTGTTAAAAGATATTTCAAGAAAAAAGATAAATCTAGATAAATCTTTATGAAAATCATCAAGTAACAAAGACACATCAACTCATGAATCAAGACAACTGTAATAATAATAATTTCAAAATAGACCAACATTTGATGATCAAGAAACCAAAAATAATAATCAATACACCAAAAAATAAGCAAATTAAAATTAAAACAAAATCAAGAAATTAAAAAATAGAAATTAAAAAAATGATGTTGCATAACTACAAGAGACTTGTATGCTACATCAAAATAACTTTGGCATCATATAACCCAAAAAACTTGTTAGAAGATATTTCAAGAAAAAATCATTGCAACACATTTTTATAGATGTTTACAAAAAAGAAAAAAAGTAATAAAAAAAAATTGGCATAAAACAAGATAATAAAAAACTGCAATAACAGTAATTTCAAAGTAGACCAATGTTTGACAATCAAGAAACTGAAAAATGAACATATCAAGCTACCAAAAGACATAAATAAAAAACAAAAAATCAAAAACCAAATTTGAGAAGGAAATTTGTTGCCTAAAGTTGTAGCAAATTTCTTGAATAGGTTACATATGATCAAAGCAAACTACACAATAAAAACAAATTAGTAAAAGAAAAAAGGTGTCATTATAAAAGTTCGACAAGACAAGGCCTATGTGAGAACTAACAAAAATGAACAAGACTAAAAAAAGAACACACAAACCCAAGGCTAAAGCTAAAAATAAAGTAAACATATCCTACAAAAAATGAACAAGAAAAATGGCAATGTAACATTAGATGAATGATAGATGAGATGTCATTGACAAGAGATCAATATTTATAAGAAAACAAAGAAATATGAAACATCCATTTTGCAAAATCTTCACCATTGGACCAAATCACCATTCGCACTAACCTTAAATGTTTTTTATTCAAACCCTAATATGGTTTGATCTAACCCTAATTTAACTCTCTAGATCATGACCGTCAATGTAATCAAATGGTTCACATTTCTTGACACATTTTTTTCATCTCAATTATGCATTATGCAGATATTTTAAAGATTAAATTTGCACCATTTAATACTATCATTTTTAACTGATTGTTGAATTTAACCTAATTCCCATTGGATTAAATTGTAAAGGTCATTTGATATAACCCCAATGAATATCATTGGATATAGAATTGTGATAATGCATTTAATCAAATAGCCAACAATTTCTTCAAGGACATATATCAACATTCAAGCATATTTCCATCGCCCAATAATAATAATATATGTGAAAAAATGTAATGATAAATGGGATTTTTTTACTAACAATAAAATGAATCATGCCAATCTTCTTAACAAAAACTTATTTTATTTTGTTTTACATAAATAAGTTTACAATTTTTCATCCATCTAAAAAATAATTTTTAAATATCACTTTTCATTTCACTAAAAAAAATCTTGTCCATCCCAACCATGTGTTTGTGACTAGGGTATAATCATTGTCCAAATCAATTCATTTTGCAACTACATATGTAATAATTTTACATGTCATTGAATCACAAGTGTTAGATTGTAGTCATATTTATGTGATTATAATTTGTGACTACCTTGTGTTTGGATTAAAAGACTAATGAAAAGTTAACATATGTTATTAATTATTGTTAAATTACAGTGATAAATGGAAACCAACTCAATTTTTGCAAATGCATTAACATATTTTGCTAACTATACATAGATGATTAAACCACATGTTGCATCAAGTTTGTGATTGCAATTGATTATTAAAGTTTATAATTGAAGTACATTCAATGTTGGCATTGGTGGTAATTTAGTTTTATATTACTATCTAAATTTCATATTGGAAACTATTATAGTCTATACTTACATACCTACTAAACAAAAATAGCTAACTTGGCCTAAATCTATGTAATGGGTAATGATTTAGCCTATCTGAACCTACCTATTTTAACTAATAGGTAGGTTATGATATATAAGTTATTGCAAATTAATAATTAATTTAAGAAAAGCTAATTATTATTACTTTTATAGGTTACATTAATTACTAGTTAGGTTATGTAGATTGGGCGTACAATTAATGGCATCATACATCATACATATTATTATAATTTGAAATTAACATTAACATATTATATTTATAAAACATATAAAATTCCACAAATTTATTAATTATATATAAAATTATTTGACATGTTTTAATTTAAAATCTAATACTTTAAAATTAATGTATGTCATAAGTAGTAAAATTAATTTAAAATAATATTATTATATCTTTTTAAATATAAAATATTTATGATCTATTGTTGACTATTATATTTGAATAAAATATATATTATTACCTTTAAATAAAAATAGTAACATGAATTTATGATATATATTAATTTTAAAATTATAATATAATTTTAAATTACTATTACTTTAAAACTTGGGACATATATCAATTATTTACTATCATGTTAACCAAATAATCTTTTCCATTATTAAATCATGTGCTTGAGTATTTTTTTCAAAAGAATGGTCATTGAAATATTATTAAACAAGAAAATTCAAGTTTTTTAAAATCTTGATATGAGTTTAATTTTTTATTAAAAAAATCATTAAATGTGTGCATAATTGAAAAAAATAAAGAATGATTTTTTGGGGGACAAAATATGAATAAAGTATGAAACATTAAAGTTGAAATATTATAAGTATTAATATTTTATGATATAAAATTTAAAATTGGGAGATATATCATTTATTTATTATTATGTTAGCCATACAATTTGTTCCATTTCATAATCATGTATTTAAGTCTTTTACTCAAAAGAATGGTTATTGAAATTTTATTAAACAATGAAATACAAGTTTTTTCTTGTTAAAATGAATGTACATTTTTCAAAGGAGAAAAACATAAAATGTGTGCATGATTGAAAAATATTAAAAATTATTTTCAATTTTGTACTTGGATAAAATATTGATAAGATGTTAAATAAGAAAGTTGACATTTGTGTAACATTGAGAACAAAACACGAGTTACATAAAATGCACCCCTTTTTAGTTTCATAACAAGTTGGGCGGTTTGTTAGTAAAAAAGTTGATTTTCACCCTTGAGGTCCAAAGATCAATCTTCACATTGAAAGACATGATGGTGGTCAATTTGATTTGTGGGCCAAATATTCCCTAGTCTACTTAAACTACTTAAAGAATTTTCAGCTTAGGTGGCCACATCACTATTTCAAAGAAACCAAGACCTTTGAAATGTGTTTATGTACATGTTTTTAAAAAAAATCATTTTCTCTCGTTTTTATTGTTCAAGATTTTGATTAATCTTTGTGGTATTTTTTTTAATAGGTGAACCAAATCAATGACATTTGAAGATGTTTGATTTTTTCATATCGAATTCAACCCCATATGATTTTGGTGGGGTTTAAAAATGCTTGTGAAGGGTCAATAATGCTTGGAAGAAATTATGTAATTCTTTCACAAAATTCACATCAATGAGGTGTCTCATTTTTTGGGTGATTACTTGTAGAGTCTACTTATGTAGTAATGGTTATTATTATTGTAACACGTGTTAATTATTTCTTCATTATTTTAGATTTAATTGCCACCTTGTTCAACTCACTCAATGTTTGAGGAAATATTTGTTTGTGCGTTTTTACCTTGCACAAGTTTTTGTTTACGCATTGTTGTTTTGTATAATTCATTGCATGTAAAAGAAAATCTTTGGACGTTTTCTATACCAAGCAAAGCCCTCATTTTTGAGCATTTATGGAAAATGAGCATCCCTTCGACCTCTACCTCTAGGGACCAATTTCCATAACTCCCTCACCCCTGGGCTTTACCCCACACAAAATGAAATACCTTTAAGTGTTTTATGCTAGGGTTTCAAGATCATTCAATTTTATCAAGATCACCCAAAGGTGAAAACACACTATGATGGTTAAAAATGTTGTTAGTACAAATGGGTGCGATCGTATTAACATGTACCATTAGTAGTAATAACCACAACTTAAAGCAATTTTGACACTAAAAGCACAATTTGAAAAATAATTTATGACATATTTTGGGATATTTTGTAATATACACCTTAACATAATAATATCAAGAAAAATTTAAAGATTTTTAATGTTTTTTAAAAGACATATTAAAAAGATTTTAAGAATATTCAACAAGACCTTCACATGAAAAAAATGGCTAAGTTCTTATGTGTAGGATAAAGCTTCAAGTTGAGGGCAATTTTCAAGTAGGATTTATGATGAATCATTGGTTGTGGAATATGTCCTCACCTTCCAAGCATGTTCCCCACCTATGGGCCCTACTTGTTGTAAAACACAAGTTTAACATTATAATAAACCTAAAATATGGGTAAAGCATGAGAGAAATTTCTTAATACATTTTGGAAGTACCTTATGTTTGTCAATATCCCACCCACTTTTGAGGAAATTTGAAAGACATTACAATGAGTTTTATTTGAATGTCAATTTGACACCTTACCCAATTTTCTTTTAGGGTTTAACTAATGCTCTACAAAAATTAAAGAAATATAATACAATATGTGCAAACCCAACATAAAATGAATAATTTTCCATATAATGATATATGGACTTCTAAAAAGACCTCTATTTTTAACATGAGTAGTAAAAAACAAAAAGTTCATTAAGAGTAACCTACAATTGACATGTTACAATATTTTTCAAACTTGATTATATTCATATATGATTTAATTAAAATGGAGTCTCTAACAATTATAATTTCAATCATTGAATCATTTTGCAATCCATACATGAAACTTGCTATCAAGGTGAATAAATTCATGTTTTTAAGTTAGGAGTACATGTATCTTTTAATTTTGCAAGTTATGAATAACAAATACATACATCATATGCATACTCATTTTAATAATTTCAAATTAAGTCCCTATCAAAAAATTATGAGATATGAAATACAAATTAACTATTGCATTTACATCATATCATAAAAACTACCATTGCGACATGAAAAGTGAGTCATTGTAGTTTGCACTCACCATTGGATGCATTTATTGGTGTTTATTGTTGGTGTTTCTTATATTTTTTAAATGTAGAAGCTAACAACCTAAGAAAAGAGTTCAATGATGATGATGATGGATACAATACAAAGTAATTTATAACCATGCAAATTATAAATGAGGGAGTAAGATGTAGATGATGAAAGGATGGAAGAAGCAAATGTAGGTCTTAATGTCCAAGAGTTAGATGTTTATTGGTTGACAAGCTTATGGAAATATTGATCCCCAACAAAGTTAAAAGCTTATAGAAGAGGTAAATTTGCAAAATTTCCTAGTTCACTTGGAGATGATAAACTAAAATTGGTCTGTTTGCCATCCTACACACGTTTGATTTGAATTGAAATGATGATGGCGCATGTGGGTGTGACCACAATCAAACGAACCAAAAGCCATGTCAAACAGCCAAAACATTATTAATTTTGTTAAACATATTTTTATAATGTCATTTTAATGTCAAGTTGATCAAGGAAATTTGTGTTAAAATGATTTATATGAGTCTTGATTTCTTTAAAAATTCATTTAATTTAATAAATTGAGTTTTGGTTTTAATAAAAGACTTTTGAACTTTAACACCAAAAAATCAATTTTATAAACCACTAGGCTAAGGACTCTTCCAATACAAGAATTTTGATGGGAAAAATATTTAAATAATGATAATATACCATCCACATTCGAAAATCATTTATAATTAAAAAAGTATGGTACTAAATTTTTTTAGAAATTCAAAATATAATTTTAGGAATTTCAAATTTCAAGAGTCATTTGCCATATGTAAATGGGTCATAATGTGTATGACATATGAAAAAATTTGTGGCTTATTATACAAAAAACTAAAGTTTAAAATAGTTAACATATTTTAAGACGATTTGAAATTATAATCATTTTTCAAAACAAAAGATAGGATCTTGCAAATTTTATACATTTAAAAATGATTCATATTTATTAAAAAAGAGTTAACACAAATCATGTAATTTATTGAGGAATTGTAAACATTTAAAAAAATGCTGCTCAAAAAATCTTTTTTATGAAAAAATCTAAATGACCACAAAAGGCCCATTTTTTATCAAGTCCTTTGTCACTGTTGACTCGTTTGATTGTGATTATAACCATATATATTATAATCTTAGTGGGTTTAAGATTGTATATGTGGTGTAGGTGAAGGCCTTGGTTGCAAAGATGTGGGTAATCTTTTAATTTTCAAGTTTCAAGATGTCTAGAATTATATGTACTATGTCTTATGGATTCTCCAATGTTTGTGTGAGAGCTAACAAGAGATTGGACACTTTGTAGAGCACTAAATTTGCAAAAGACATACTATGTTCAAATGACAACATTAAAAAAGTGGATTGTGGCACATCTTGATGCTTCACCAAAAGGTCTGGTGATAGACAATAGACCCTACATAGTGCACATAGATGATCAAGTTATTGATCATCGGTGAAATATGTAATCCATTTCTTTCATGCTAATTAAATGCTATTTCTTGAATCTTAAGAGCATTGTACATTGTAGCTAGAACTGTGAGGTAGATTAAAACATGTTACATAGGATTCATCTTGTTGGACTATCAACATTGAACAACATTGCCCAACTATGAGGATATGGTGTTGTTTTGATTAGAAAAAAGCTTTGTTTCACTTTGACAACAACTACAAAGTCCAAACCATGTTCCTTGACAGAACAATACATCTAGGTAATACATGTCACAGGACACAAACCTTTTGAATGACTATTAGTGTTGCCTTTGCTATTGGTTTGGAGATTTGTTGGTGCTTTGTAACCAAATTTATTCCCTTATTAATTACCTCTTAGCCAAATGATATGACATAGCAATTTTCTACGTTGTTTAGAAATGTTGCTAGTTTGTGGGCATTTGCTATGGACAACTTGTCATCGTAGTAATTTTTCAATAAAAAAAATTGGCCCAATAAGCTCCATTCACACAAAGCTGAACTGTGTGGCCAGATTGGCAACTTTGCAGACTTGAAAAAAAAATTGTTGCTTCAAATATTGTAGTACCTTGGTGGCAATATTGAAGTACATTAGCGGCTTTGGCATAAATTAAATTATTTTTTAATCTACCAAAATTTGCACAAAGTTGCTTCAGGTGTAAGAGTTTGATCTCTGATCATTTTCAAAGGAGGTAATTACGTCAAGGTCCACCTGAACATTGAAACAGTTCAAATCATTTGAAATAAATATGCCTTTGTACATTTTTCCAATATGCCATGTGTTTTATAAATAAAAATTTAAAGTGTCTTGATGAATATATCTCACAATAACTTTATTTTTTATTGTTGAAATTTTCAGAATTAAAAACTCAAGCACCTGCCAAGGCCTTTGGTGGGAGCTTTGTCTTGGACATGGCCAGAGAACCTCTCAAGTACCCTAAACTTGGCAAGATTGGTGATTCCCTCCTGTTGTCACATTTTTCTTTTTGGTTTTATCATACTAAAGTTTCAAAATTTTACATCAAATGTGGCACTCTTATTAGCTATGAGCCTCTACTTGAGATCTCTAGCAGTGTTTCTTTTTGGGGGCAAATTTTTGCCACCAAGTAAAAAAATTTTGTGATTTTGAAAAAAAATTCATGTGTGTGTTTTTAGTGTAAAGTTTGGCAAATTAGGCTCAAATTTTGGAAATTTTCAACAAAAGTTTTGAAACCACCAAAAAAACCACCGATTTCTACTAGTTGAACTCTAGTTAACAAGGTCTTGGCAAAACATCTGTTGAAACTTGAGGGTGTGTAGAGAAAAATTGTCCTTCCAAGATGATCCACAACATGAAAAGCCAAGGTTTCCCCTGGAAATTTCTAAGCTTGATAACCCAATTGCACAAACCACATTGAGAAATTTCGGAGTTGATTTTTTATGGCAGTTATATCCATGAGTTTCCCTGCTAGGAGAGAAGATTGATCTGAGGACCACTCCTTAAGAGTGGATGGTGCCTTGAGTCTACCTATAAGCATAAGCCTCATCCCATTCTTAACACCTAGCCATAAGACCCCTCTCCTCCTACCCCTTGTGATTTACATATGTTTGTTGTGTTAAGTTCATGATAACATTCACCTCATGCTTTATGATCGGTAAAGCCCACATGTGGGGGGGCATTCCCAAACCAAAATGCAGGGTTCCACTTGGCTCTCACCCCATCCCGGCCCCCTAATTTTGAGAATGCCCACACTCTAGAGCTTTACCATAAGTGACAAACCCTACCTACTACTTAGTGATCATATTGCAAGAATTTTTTGGGGGTGGGTTCATCACTTTGTCCAAAACATTTTTAGGATTTGGGAGTTCAATTATTTGGCCTCGGTGAACAGAACGTGCTTGTACACCCTTTTGAGTGAAGCCTTTTAGTGGGCATGTTATTAATTCCAAGACATGTTAGGTTTGGCCACATAGACCCTGATTGAATCTAAGCATGGGATATTTTAAATATTTCCAAGCAATTTAGTGTGGGGGTGGCATTATTTGTCAATGCCTTTCACCTTGTAACGAGGACTGAGCCCGAGCTACAAGATGGAAGGTACTCTCATATCATCCTTTGCATAATGGTCCGGGGCCCAAATACATTTACCAAAATTTTCTTGCATAATAAGGATGACCCAAATTAGTTTACAAAAACATTTCATATTTTTTTACAAGAAATCTCTTGCTCCATTTTTTTAGCTTTTGCAATGATAAGAGTGTGAGTGCTAGTTCTTGCAAGGCCAATAATTTAATACTCTTTGAAACTATTTCAAGATTTTGACACTTCATGTTGAGAATTATTGAATTGGGAGAACCCAAGCTATTAATCTTTTTAGCTCCAAAAAGTTTAAAACTCTAGCTATTTAGTTCATCAACTTAATAAAATGTCAATTTTTTTTTAAAAAATTATATCAATTTGTAATACACTAGTTAATATATGTTAATTATTAAATATGATATATATAAGTACTTGAGATGCTTGTGATTTTCATGGGTTAACATGGGGAAAAAAAAATGAAATTAAATTACGTGCCAATTATAATTCATTAATTTAAAAAAGGATTGAAAGATGAATTTGATAAAGGGATGCCTTTGAATTTCAAGGATTGGGTTCCAAATTGAAATGAAACAAATTGCATTGAATTTTAATTGGATTCAATATCACGATATAATCACAGAATTTTTTTTTAAAAAAATTATTTATCATAGCACATGTGTGAACACAAGCCAAAGAAATTTCTTCCAATTCAACATTCAATGCATCAAAAACATTTGTGTTGAATTGTAAAATTATATACTTTTAGTTCTAATATAATTTGTGATCAATTATATATTATCTGCATATGTTTTGCAATTTATCCACATATCTTACATTGGGGAGAAAAACTTCAATATTTCAACAAAGGATGGAAAATTACATAACATTTTATTCATTGTTATTTTCAATTAATATATTCACACATATTCATTGTAACAATAGTGGTATTCTAATGACATCCTATAGACCCATAGGACATTCATTGTGAATAGACATAACTTTAAATGAAACTATCACTCATTGTGAATGGTTTTTGGACCAAACTTGAACATGCATATTCTTAAATGATATATTATTAATGATTGAAAACATTAGATCCAAGATGTAGTATGTAAAATCAATTTGCAAAGTGGAAAAGGTAGATTTTATGCTTTAATTCCTATCAAGTTCTTCAAATCAAATCAATTTCTACAATTTTTTCTATGATTTACAATACACATTACTTCACTCTATGCAAGTCAAAAAAAAATTCTATAATTCTAAATTTAAAAAAACCAAAGAACTTTACAAAAAAAAAAACTTGATTTGCTTCAATGCCAATAATAAAAAAATCCTCATTACAATCATTAGTCCCAAAGTACATGGTCATCTGTACTTATACACAAGAACAAAGATAAAAAATGATAACCAGTAAGAACATAACCAGTAACTTAGTTATTAAAAAATGTTACAATCATGTATAATTACAGATCTAAAAGTTCAAAATGAACAACTACAGGTCATAGAACACCCTTTAACACAAAATAATCATAAATTTCATTATCTAATTATAAATTGCATACAATTATGACAATATCATGGCAATGTGTGCAAAATGCTATGGCATCTTGTTGTGCATGGTTGATTACTTCATCAAATTTGCACATTTTTGCAAACATTCATTAATTTCCATTTCCCTTTTATTTTCTCCACATCCTTATGCTACCTTCTTGTTTTGATCATTTCCATCATCTAATCATCTTCTTCACGATTTCAAAAAATTCTAATTTTGATTGTTTGATCATCTTTTGTTAATAATTCCTTGCAATGTCTTACAACCATTGTTTGTTTTTAAAAAAATTATGCTCATCAATGTTTTGTGATCACAGTATGTTTTCCTTAACATTGTAATATTAATAATCAATATCTTTTGTAGAGCTTTTATTATCTTCCCATCATATATTTGTCCAAGTGAATTCTATTCCAATTTAAGTTTAACTTAATATCAAGTTTAACAATAATTTTCATGTGAAATTATTTGCATAGTTTTTAGATGGTGTGGATATGTTTTTAGAGTTAGTAATTTAAATAAAATTTTATAAAATGAAGGAAGTGTTTGAGTTTGAATTTTATTTTTGTTTCTATGAAAAGGCGCATGACATGTGCACCTTTCCAAACAAAAACTTATAGAAATATTTTTATTATATAAGTGTATAATATTATATATGTATATGTATTTTAAAATCACATTATATAATGTATTGACATTATATACATTTTTCATACATACATCTAATGATTATACACCTAATTGCAATGCAATATATGGATTAATTACAAACTACAAATTTTTATTCTAGACTAGAATATTTTAGAAATAATACAAAAAATACCTTGATGAATTACCTCAGGGAATTACTTTCATTGAAAGTGGACATGAGTGGCTAAAGTTTCACCTAAGGTGAAATGGCGCAATAATATGGTGACCTAGTTCATTTTTATAACCCCCATAATGAATCAAGTTAATGAAGTGCACCACATTTCTTACTAGTGCCCCTAAGCTATTATGAAAAGTGTAATAGAATCAAGGGGTTTTTTTTTTTTGCTGGGGGGGGCAAAATGTTATCAAATTTTGACTTGAAAAATATGATTTCAATTTATACAAAGGACATTTCATGAGAAAAATGGGCCCAAATTTGCCAGAATATTCAAAATCACCAAATTTTTATGATAAGTTCCAATAGGTGATCAAGAATTCAATAATTGCCAATTATGGCCCCTTTATTTGTAATTGTTTATATTTCCTCCAAAATAAAACAATTTGGACACTAATAATAAGTCAGCCAACAATCAACTTTAACTAATTCAGCCTTTGCATTGCTACACATTACAAATGTCAATCACTTGATGAAAAAATGAATTGTTTTTGTAAAATTTAAGTTCAATTTGAATGCAAATATTGAATGACATTGCATGCAACTTGAATTCAAATTTAATTCAATTCAATTTAGATTTAATTAAATCTAATTGAATTCAAATACATTGGATGAAATTTGAATTCAAATTCAACAATTGAATTAAGATTTTTAAAATTTTTAAATGAGATACAAATTGGTGGAGAAGGTATCAAAAATCTGCTTGTAAATATGATGTCGGAGAATAAAAACCTTTAAAAATATACTAATCCAAAAAGACACCTTTTCAGGTCTCTTTACTTCAGAATGGGCTAAATAAATTCCATTTGGAAATGTGCAAGTGACGACTTGCAACTTATGGAACCTAACATCGCCCTATTTAAACCAAGTCCAACAAATCATCATCACTGATTTTTTTTTTTTAAACCCAAAAATTGTCAAATACATGATCAATGTGCTCTCATTTTTTTGTTTTTTGTGTTTCAATTTTCCTCAAAAGAAAAGAAATGGACTTTAAAACTCTAATAATAAGTTAGCCCAAAATCAACTTGAGCCAATCATTTTCCTTTTAGAAAAATTCAGGTTTGCCAGAACAAATACAATTGTAGTGAAGGAAAATAGTTTTGACTCCGATAATTAGTTAACCTAAAATCAGCTTTAGCCTAATTTAAAAAGAAGAGGCCAAAATTTGTCAAATACAAAATGATGGCCCCTTTTATTTGTAATTCATGGTAGAGAATTATTTCCTCATATCAAAAGAAATAATCTTGACTCTAATAAATAAGTTAGCCCAAAATCAACTTTAGCCAACAAGAAAAAGAGGCCCCAAAAACTGTCAAATGCAAAATGGCCCCTTTTATTTACAAATTAATGTTAGAGAACTATTTCCTCAAATCAAGAGAAATAGTTTTGACCCTAATAAATAATTTAGCCCAAAATCACCTTCATCGAATTGAAAAAAAGAGGCCAAAAGCTACCAAATCCAAAAATGGGCCCCTTTGATTTGTAATATTAATGTGTTAATTAGACAACTATTTCTTGAAATCAAAAGAAAATTTGGTTTTGACTCTAATAAATAAGGTAGCCCAAAATCATTCAACCTCAACCAATTTCTTTAGCCAATTTACTTTCAGCCAATTTATTTGAGCCAATTTACTTGAGCCAATTTTACCTCAGAGAATTTACTTTAGCCAATTTCCTTTTGGGAAAAAAAAATCAGGAAGTTCTTTGCTTTCTGAAAAAAACTTAATTCGAATTTTGGTTTAGCCAATAAGAGGCAAGAATTTCTGTGCATTGAGCTTTTAGCCCAAGTTCCTTCGCTCGCGGGGAAGCTTGCTTTTGTTGTGTTGTGCTGTTATGAGAAGCTCCAGTAGTCTCTTCTCTGTATTGCAATGAGGAAGAAGCTCTCGGTCGACACAGGAAGCTCGAGTGCACACTTGAACACAGGGGAAGAGACAGCTCCCTAGAGAGTTTATTTTTTCGCATCAGTGTAAAAATTTTGTTGCCATGATGGTGCTGGAGCTATGAGTCCTCTTGTGCAGCAGCTACTTGTGGACAAATGGCGTTGAGAAGAAGATGAGCAAGCATGATATCCACGAAGTAATGGTGAGGCTTGCGGTGCCAGAAAAAATCCACGCCTGGAGCACGACCATAGTGACCACCATCGCTGTAATTGTTGTCGTAATGCCAAGGGAAGGTAAGGTCGTAGGCATCCACGAATTGTGCAGTGGGTAGCCGCGCGTGTAATCGCTCCACCATGATTCTATTGAACACTTCCATCTTGTGTGGATTGGAGTTCATGCCCCGAGAATAGCCTGCGGGTGTCACAGTCGTCCTGTACACGACCCTCGGTTTTCTCCTCATGGAATTCCATACCGACTCCCAGAAATCCAGTGACAAGTCCAATGCTGTGACGTACTCGGCTGTTGTGTTGAAAGCTACGCCGTCGTGTAGACCTGAGTTCATGAAGATGGTATCAGGAGAAGAACTTTTCTCTCGGAAATGTTTCAGGATCCAGTCGCGGTAGTCGGAATCTTGCAATGAACCTAAGCCCTCGAAGTTTCCCGAAACTATATGATGGCCATTGAAGATGGAGCTGATGTGCACAGCTTGATCTGGTCTCACCGGGTTCACAAAATAATCCTCAAAGCTTCTCCGGAGTTCCCAGTCCGAGATATTTGTCCAGTGTGGAACCGGGATTTCCAACACAAACAGCAGCAAGTTGCGGATCGTGTCTTGGAAGTTGGAGTCTCCCCAGAAGAGCAGCCATCTTCCGTCCAAGCAATTCCATGCCTCCTGTGCTTCGAAGATCTTGGGTGTGCAGCCCCGAGTGGAATACACCCACCCATTGCTCTCCAGCTTCGATAACCGACCTTCACATGACTGGTACGACGACTCGTTGCTGCTGCAACTGTCGTGTTCCGACGGAACGCAGTAGCGAAACCTTCCCTCGCCATCTGCTTCGCAGGAGTCGTTGATCCAGGTCCTCGACCACCTGCCCATCCATGGCCTAGTTCGCGCGAAGTCACGATCCCGATCACAAATCCGCCGGCGCTTCTTCATCAAGTCTTGAGGAAAAAGCCCATTTGGAGACTGATCTTCTGCAGCATCATGGGTTGATGATGATCCGGCTGCGCGATCTTCTTGTTTCACAAACTGGACTTGGAGCGAGACCATTTGTCGGCCGATCATCCACCTCCGGCAATCGTGATCAAGGCCGTGGAAAGCATCGAAGAGCAGAAAGGCAGAGAAATTGAAGCTCCCTGCAAACGCGTCATCCACTAGCAAGGTGACAGCATACGATCCATTACCGAGATCTTCAATGGGAGGTCGAGAACGCCAGTGGCTGCTCGCCAAGTCCGTCTCATAGAAATCCCCACCTGCACAACGCGGAGATCCGTCTGCCGAGTAGGATACCAATAACAGGGTGTGTTCCACACCGGTAGCTAAGCTGGTGACCCCGAGCCCATCACGAAGATCTGAAGACCTTGCTGCACTAATACCAGGCATCATGCCCAGAACAACGCGCGTCACATTAGTGTGTACCGTGTGACAAGGCGAAGATCTGCTTCCGTTCCGCTGCAGCTGCTCCAAAATGCGCTCCGTATAGTTGTCAAACGTCGATGTCACAATTCGCAGCTGCTTCCAATTGCCTGCGACTTCATCTCCATCAGGTGTGCCTGCAGGGAGCATAGCTTGAAGCCATGATGCAGGCCATTGTACAGACCACCGCGATGACTGGAAAATGTGGCTCAGTTCGAGGACGCTACTACACAAGAGAATCGTAGATATTACGACTGCTGCTAAGTAAAACGAACTCAGCCTTGTACGCCAGATTTTACTAAACGCGCTTGGAAAGCTCAGCCACGATCTCCTGCAAGTCTCTGTAGTACTGGGACAAGCCATATCACAGATATTTTTTTCTCAGCTGCTGCACCCACAAGCTGAATGGTTGGGATTCAATAGGTACCGATGAACCACAGCAACACGCCGTCCTGCTGTGGGTACTCACAGCCTGTGTACATGCAGATCTATGAGTTGACATGCTCCTATTGTGCCAGCCATTACAAGTGCCAATCTTCACAGTCCTCAAGTCGTGTTCCAGGACAACATGAGTCCTCCCCAGCAGCTGCTTAATTGTGGCAGGCAGCTCTAGGTCTCATGGAAAAGATTGTCGCATGCAGATCCTAGCCTAGCAGCAGCAGCATCCTTTGTACAATAGATTATTAACAATTAGTTGTGTCCGGCTGCATTGTTACCAGTTACAACCCACATGAAGCACATTAGACTTATGTTTTCTGCAAACAAATCGTAACGTGAACAAATCATGGGCAAATTCATTCTTTGAAAACAAACAAACAAGTGCCTTGTCACAGAATGGCTCTGCCCTTTAAATCACATCCATGAGAATGATAAATGTTCAACATACTGAGTTGGGAAAACACATGGTGCTTTGCATGGTGAAGCCCCAAGTGGCTTCTTCAGTTATGCTGGAAATGTTTCTATGATGGACTCTACATGACCCTAGATTATTGTAGGTCCATACCAAACTGCTTGGCAACAAGTTCGGTTGTTTCTAAAGTGGAGTACTCCAAATGACCCTAGAATGTTGGGATACCGAACTTTGGCTGTTTCCAAAGTGGACTACTCCACAATGTGATCCAGCTAGAATGAAGGGATATCAAACTTTGGCCCGTTTCTGGGTGCATCACAATGTCTCTACCATGAAGGGCAGAACCAACAAACAAACAAACAAACTAGCTGCAGCAGTCCAAGCATTATCACCATTGTCACAGCTTGTGCTGCTGCACCTGCTGGAAGTGCTAGATTGTCCCCGGCGATCCAACTGTGCGGGCGTCCATTCGGCTCGCCCCTGCACGCCTGTGCGCACGCATGTTGTACTTGCACGATGAACAGAACATGGGTGCATGTGAGCAGACGTGTTCTACTTTACAAGAGAAGAACAAAACATTTCCATGGCCCTACAACTTCTGTTCCTGCCTCCACTTTTGGATTATAATGTAATAAGGTAATTACTAATTACAGGACCAGAAATCTCCCCACGCTTCTTCCTTTCTTTTCTTGCAGACTATTAGTGTAGGGTAAAGCCCTACGATGGGGGGCATTGTCAAAATAAGGGGCCTAGGACGAGGCCATAGTTGAGTCCAGCCCCGCATTTTTGGCATTTTTGGAACGTGCCCCACCCATGGGCTTTACCTATAGTAAAGCACAATGCAAAATTTATCATGAACCAAACCTAAGTAGATCAGGAGGCATAGGAGTGAGAGGGATAATTTCCCTCCCACTAATGAGTAGGCATAATATCCCTCCCATTTTCTAGGAGAGAAATTGATTAATATAAGGTGCCCTCCAAATACACTACAGATTTTCTCTGAGTGTAGACAAAACCATTCCAAACTTACTGTATGTCACAATTTCAGATCTAGAAAGTTACAATCTAATTAGACTCTCTCTAAGGCTGCTGTTTTGATCAAATTCCAATGTCAGAGAAATTTGAAGAAACCTGTCTTTTAAGAGTAAATTTACTGTAATTTTGACCAAAAAATCTTTTGGCATTTTGAGGTGGAAATAGTATTCTATTTCTTTTGGTTTCTTGAAGTGAGTTTCAGCTCTAACATATCCATAGCTCCAAATCCAGCCCCCCAAGTTCATTACAAATGCAGAAAAACCAAAGTCAAGTGCGCACTGGCAATTTGGCCTTTGAACAGGCAGTCTGACAAGACATCCTCCACATGCAATAATGTACTCCTGGGTACTTCGTGTGTACCAATCATTCTTTCTACCACGGTCAAAGAGAGTTGGTCACAATAAGCCAAAATCTTGTGAAGAGACTTCCACCCTGGCAGACCCTTTGGCCATTACCATCTCAGATATTTTATTCATTTGTAAGTAGCTGAAGGTTGTCTGCTAGTTTTGATCTATCATTTTTTCATATCAAAGTCCTGTAAAGCTTTATTGAAAAACACACTGGATTAGGAAAATGTACAAGTAAAATCAAGGAAAATGGAGAAGTGACAAGACATCAAGTTGGCTCAAAGTAGGTGTGAAAATCTCTCTTATGTCCCATAATTGACTGTCTATGGTAGGTCGGCCATATTTATATCTCAAAAAACAACAGCTTGCAAGAGATCGGTCGTGGCGATGGGAGGTGTGTTTCGAAGGGGTGGAAGTCGGGAAGTAGGTAAGCCTATGACTATTGTTTGACTTAAGATGGAGGATGCTTGCATCTTTTGTAACGTGATTGAAATTTTATGACAAAGAAAAGTGATCAAGGTAGAAAGATGAAAGCCTTTGGCCCTTTTAAGCTCCAAATAATATTGGCACAATCGTGTAAAAACACATCTCTCCTATTCATTAAATGAGGTGCCTCCCAAGTTCTTTTTTATTTCTCTCTCTTTTTTTGCAATGAGTCAATTTGATTGGCCCATTGTTCATTTTTTTAAAAATTGGAAGGTCCAAGGGTACAAAGTTCCTTGCCTTTGGCCCACCTATATAACTGAAAGGAGGACAACTTTTGCCAAAACATATGGGATAAAAGTGAGGTGCTATCACGAACATGTTGAAGAACACATTGGGATCTTGGGGAACATATTGAGAACCTAATGTGAACCCATTGGGAACTTGAAAAACATATTGAAAACCTGATGTGAACTCATTTGGAACTTGAAGGGAACATAATGGGAACACATGGGGAACTAGGGAAAAATGAAAAAAAATCTTTTCCCCCCAAAACTTAAAAGGAAAAAATAAAAAAAAATTCCAATTTCCCTTTAATGTATTTTTAATATATTTCTTTATTCTCTTTTTTTTCTTTTTTATACAAACTACACCCAACATTTTTTTATGTTTTGTTTTTTTTT
>Ga0116231_10004831_pt1 | contig 27018 bp, 22 predicted proteins | sample S1TSphgellanicum_2_FD_89695 | JGI IMG/M metagenome (GOLD analysis project Ga0116231, IMG submission 89695) | Host-associated microbial communities from peat moss isolated from Minnesota, USA - S1T2_Fd - Sphagnum magellanicum MG | ecosystem: Host-associated > Plants > Peat moss > Unclassified... | reverse complement strand
TATCTGAAGTGCGCACTTTGGGATCAATTCAACATATCAATTTGGTTCGTCTTTTGGGCTATTGTATCAAAGGCTCAAAACATATGTTGGTGTATGAATACATTTCAAATTCATCTCTTGACACATGGCTTAGTAAGGACAACCTTTTGGATTGGGATCGACGAGTGTGCATCATTATAGGGGTTGCTCAAGGATTGGCACACTTGCATAAATGTAATCCAATCATTGTCCATCTTGACATCAAACCACAAAATATCCTTTTGGATAAGGATTTCACCCCAAAATTGGCTGATTTTGGGTTGGCAAAAATTTTAGATGGCAAGGATGAAGATGTGGTATGTGCCCCACCATTTTTTTTTAATTGGTTATGTGCATGCACACTATATCTTAGTGTGATTGTGAACCTTGCAAATTTGAACACTCTTTTTGGGCACAACTTGCTAATTTCATATTTGCATTATTATAGGTCATGGAATAAATATGATAAACATTCATAATCTAAAATGAATATATGAAAAACACTTAATGTAATAATTCATGAAAATTTATTTTATATTACAAATTTTCTTTTTATGTGTGCATGAGTGATGACACAAGGCTTGGAACTTTTGTGATTGAAAAAAATTCAAAAATAAATTATGGGTTCCTATTGGTATTGGATTGGATATTGGGTGTGGGTTTTATGAACTTCAACATGTATATTCAATGCATGTGACACCCCTTGAAATTATTGATTTGTTTGGAAAATTCAAATTCAGATACGGTTAGCTACAACTTCGACACCAGGAACAAGTGGATATATGGCACCAGAAATTCATTCAAAGCAAGCATCGACAAAGAGTGATGTGTATAGCTTTGGAGTCTTGTTGATTCAACTTGTGAATGGATCACCATTCAAATTAAATGGAAAGAAAGTTCACATTCGCAAATTTATCCAATGGGCACAAAAGGTTCATGTGGAAGAAAATGGATTTCAACAAATTTTCAATGTTGTAATCAACAATTCAATCATTGGGTTTGACCGCAATGAAGCCAAATCATTTTTGCAAATTTCCCTTCAGTGCATCAAGGTAATTTTTGTGCGAAATCTTTTATGTGTATCATTCAATTTGTTATCAAGCAAATTTGAAAACCCAAATCATGGATTCGATGTACTTGAAATAATTTGAAATAAATCAAACTAGATTGTCCATTGAATGTAAAACTTCCTAAAACGGTTTACACATGAAAATGATACATTCAATTTCACTTGGAATTCTTTTAGACCATTTGCATGATTGATATGTATAGTTGAAAGGAATATATTATTTTCAAAATCAATAAATTATGTTGTTGAATAAATATATAAGTTGGTTTCAACATTCTTTTTTGAAGGATATATGTTCAAATTGTGTCATCGCAAATTGAGACATGAACATGTAATCCCATTTATTCAAGCATTTTGCCATGGTTTGATTATAATGTATAATTATTACATAATAAACATCTAACTTTTATGACATTTTTTTTTTATAGGAAGACCCAAATCAAAGACCAGGAATCCAGGAAATTTTACAAGTTTTTGAAGGATTGAACAAAAAGAAAGGCGTACAAAATATTTCCACATCAATTCAAGTATATTTCAACATATTATTGAGAAGATTTGGCTCCACTTTTAAAAGGATGTGATTTGTATATTTATTATATGATCACATTCAACATGTATACTTAATGTAACATTTGTCCATATCATTCGTTTATCCTTTTTGTTGTGGAAAGGTATTCCATTAGGTCCATAGATTCAAAGTTTCACAATTATTTATAATATGTTGTCATACAACTTGGCAACTTGTGTGTTTTGTATAGATGAAAAACTAGGTCTTTTTTAAATGAAAAAAACATTTTTATAATCATTTGTATAATCTAAGTGTATATAAGTGTACATATTAATTGGAATCCTTTCTAAAGTTGACCTTTGTTAATCTTTCAAAAATTGGCCTTGGATATGAAGATTAACTCTTGTTTAATAATGTGGTACATTTCTTATTTTACACATTAGTATGTACTAGAGCACGATAGGAGCATTGAACCTTTTTTCCAAATGGCTTTGGGCATATGGTCATGTCTAAATTTTCTAGTTCAAGATTTCAATTAATTGTTGGACATAACACAATAAATGTTGAAATGATGCCCATTTTTTCAAACAAATGTTTTAATCAAGTTAATGTCAATCATTGTGGGATACAAAATGTTTTTTAGGAATTTTTAGACACCCATTATAATACCAATGGAAAATTTTATGTTCATAGATTTGGATATACCTTAGATATGGGTTTATAAAATGATGATATACTCGAAAATGAAAGAATACATTTTTGCATATAGTTGCATGTAAATTTTAAATCTTCTAATTATAATAGTATATGGGTTATTGCCCCTTTTCTTTCCTATTAACAAAATTGTAATGGCTCATTATAACTTGATTATGGACTTCAAATTATGACCTCCACTAGGATAATATAAATTAATATGGTTCCATAAAACTTGAACATTCTAACTAGATGTTTGGCCTATGTTTGACTTATAGATGTTGAACCGATATAAATGTGCATGCCTAATCTGCCCTGGTGCACGTCCATTGAAGAGAAAGACCATCGTTAAGCATTTTAGTGCCTATGGCAAGCATCCATGAAATTGAGGGTGGATTGAGGTATATAGTTTACGATTAGAAATCATGTTAGTTTGATCCTAGGACCAGGTACTTTAAACATTGCATGAATCTAGGATGACACTTTGACTTATGATACTAAATGACAAAGTTAGATTAATCAAAGTTGAGATAGAATATGAAAGTTAACCCTAACAAATCCTATTCTATTTTTGTAAGGAGATCCTTATGACTCAAGTGACGAGGAGTGGTGTCATAATCTAAGAATGCCTGCAACTACATGGAATAGATCTAGAGATGGGGACTTCCAAGTTGAAGTGGATGTGGATGTAGACATTGATGGTCTCATTCATGATGCTTTCACAACTACAAACATGTTGAAGGTAGAAGAGAGTTGGACAATATAAGAACAAACGGAGAACCAGTGGTGCATACGATATAAGAGCATCCACGAAGTTTTGGGAATGCAAATAATGATTTTGCAGCAAGGGTTGGAAATGAAGGCTCAAATCATGAAAGTGAAGCAAAAGAGATTGAAGAGGACACTGAAATCATGGATGAAGCATACGAGGAACCACAATTTGGACCAGATCACTCCATGTCGATGAAGCATCAGGAGTCCCATTATATGAAGGAGCAACACTATTTAGGTTGGCTGCCACATTGCTTATCCTTAATTGTTGTTGCACCCATGGAACTAGAAATGCTTTCATTAATGAAATGCTACATCTATTGAAGATGAACATTTTACCCCAACCCAACACCTTGCCTATCAATGAATATGAAGCATCAAACACTTTAAAAAAACTTGGACTTACATACAATGTTATCCATGCTTGCCCAAAAGGGCACATGTTATTTCATGGACAATATGTAAATGACCAAAATTGTCCACAATGTGGATTAGCTCAATACAAGCTAGTTGGGAAATCAATTGTTCCACAAAAAGTTTTAAAACATTTTCCAATTATACCAAGGTTGAAAAGGATGTATAGCACACCAGGACAAGCTTCACTAATGACTTGGCATGTGAACAATAGAAGTGGTGATGGGATGGTGCGTCACGTTGCAGATTTTAAACAATGGCACTTCATTGATGAAAAATGGCTAGATTTTGCAAGTGAACATGCAAGATTTGATTGGGATTAGCAACTGATGGTATCAACCCCTTTGCTGAAAAACATTCCACTTGGAGCACTTGGCCTGTAACACTTCTGAATTATAACCTTCCCCCATGGTTAACCACAAAGAAACATTTTTTAATGTTGTCTTTGATTATACCTAGTGAGGAATCAGTGACTAGTGACAACATGGACACGTATTTGCAACCTTTGTTGGAAGAACTCCAATTGTTGTGGCATGGAGTGTGGGTGCGTGATGTTGCCAACTACAATGGAATTTTTCACTTCAAATTAAAAGCAATCTTAATGTGGTGCATTCATGATTTCCCTACTTTCGGAAATATGGCAAGTTGTGTGACAAAATGGTTGTCATGCATGCCCAATTTGTGGTCCCCAAACTTCTTCTCGTCAATCAATGCTTTGTCCAAACATGTATATTGTAATCAACATCGACGATGGTTGCCCTTAGACCATCCTTTTCGGGAGAATTTAGCTGCATTTGATGGCATTCATGAAACACAATTGGCACCACCAAGAGTAGAAGTGGATGATATTATTTGATGGGGGGATATGAGGAAATATTTTTTGCAAGAAGGAGGGCACCCTCGATCCAATGACCCAGCTAAAATGTATGGCCTCAAACGTGTACCTTCATTTTTTGAGCTAGAATATTGGAAGGTGTGAATCCCAACTTTGTTACTTCAAGATGCTTGCTATAAAATTACAAATCTATGTTCATACTTTCCTTATGATATCCCCCCCACATAGGATTTCCTTTGTAAAGCAAGTATTTTTAGTTGGATCCTATACTTTCACAACATATTGAGTACTCGAGCCACATTAAACTTGTGAAGTTCTCTAACTACAGTTTATAAACCTCATTGCAATGTCCTTGAAATTTAGATTTACAAATTGTTATTTGTCTGTTTTGTTTTGAATGCAATGGTCTTTTGTAGACTTAGTTGATAATCACCTATTTTGCTACATATATACCTACATATAAGTCCTAGTAGGTATAAAATGGGGTATTAATATGAAATTATGTATTACTACATTTGAGGTTCATCCACATTTGAATCATAACAAGAGCATCAATGTATGATATGCTAATGAGTGTTAATTGACTCTAGCCATTGAGGTGCACATGCTTGTTATTCAAATTAAGTGAAAATTAATGGTAGAATCTTAAATATATTGTAGAACATCACGACAAAATGTATTTACATGATACTAATGTTGAACTAAATGTTGAATTGATTTGTGTTGGTTTAGGAACTTCCAATAAGGTACACCCTTAATGTAATGCATGTGGAACGCAACATAAGTGCTAACGAGCTCAAGCATTTGTTTGGTGAGAAAGACACCTTGGGAACTAGAAGGGATATGGAGGAGGTTCATGTCCGTTCATGGTGTTGAGAATTCAAGCTCAACTAATTAGGTTTCATTAGTTACTGGAGTAGGAAAGTAACTAGGTTACTTTCACAAGGTTGAATTACTTTTTTTATTTATATTAGTTTGGTTATTTGTGGTTTGGTCTTTTAGTTAATTACCTTGGTGTTGATGGTTTGGTTCTTTTTTCTTCATCACACAAGTTTGTGTATTTCATGTGACAAGAACCTTGAGGAGTTCTTGATGTTATGTTTCTTGTTGTGAAAATCATGTTGTAATTTCCTTTCAATAAAGATTTATGTTTGCACTTGAGTAGATATGCTATTTATTAACATGGTATTAGAGCTTAGGTTGTTGAATGACAAAATTGAAAGAAATTTAGAGCTAAAAAGTCTTTAGAACTAAAGCTTGAGAGTCTCTAGAAATATCATAGGAGTTTGTTAAATGTAAAAGAGAAACGAGGAAAGGAAAGAATGTGAAGAGAAAGAAAAGAAAAGAAAAAAAGTGAGAGGAGATCAACATATCAAGGGTTGTGGAGGTCAGATATTTAAATCTAGATCTATATCTATTGTGAAAAGATCTTGGAGTGAAACTTGAAAAGATTATAGAAGACTATAGGACGCTTCTATTCTCAAATTTTCAAAAGAAAAAGATATGTTTTGTGAGAGTTATGAGCCTTTGAAAACTTTGTGTTAGATCTGGTTTTTTGGTCATATCTCCTTTGTTTGAGCATTTTTGGATTTGGAACTTTGGGATCCTATAGATCATAAAGTAATATATATGTGAAAAAAATTTCATGTCATTTGGATCTATATTGAGAGAGATCCAAACATTTAAAGTTTCAATTTCAGTTTTAAAGTCAATTCCTTTTGAAAGTGATAACCCTTTGTGGTCAACATCAATAGAGCTGAAATTTTGAGCAAATATAGAAAACATATATTTTATGTGTTTCCCAAAATCTCAAGGATTTTGGAGTTGCTAAGAGCGAATTGTAAGTCATTTTGTGTTCAAGTCCAGTTTGAAGTGACTTCAAGGAAGTAGCAAGATCTTTCATTTTATGAAGTTAAATGAGCTGAAATTTTGAGAGAAGGTAATAGACATAGTTGTTCATGTTTCACCAAAATTTCATATTGATTCAAGGTCATATGTGAGCGGTGTAGCTTTGCAAAGTTGCTATGACAGAAGTTTGTTTTCAGAAGACATCAAAACAAATTTTTGAAATGGAGCAAATACAACTTGGAAGAACTTGAAGGAAGGAGTTTGAAAATTGGGAAGTGCAAATACATTATCAAGACCTTCATACAAAAGTGTGGTATGTAATCATGTACTTAATACCATACGAGATATTATATGAGATACGTACATGTACATAAAACCTATGTATAGTATATAATTTCGTATAGTACTCAAGACATACATACATATGCAAGGTCCATTTTGTTCAACCCTAACCTTAACCCTAACCCTAATCCTAGAAACCTAAGGAAAAAAAACCCTAATCCTAATCCTAGAAACCCAAGGAAGGAATTAAAATCATTTGTGAAACCTCAAAAAGATATTGAATGTTGCCTTGAGAAATGGCGGACGGTCTTTCTCAAATTGCAATTGAGAAACTAGATAAGAACAATTTCCAGGTGTGAAAATTTAGGATTATGAATTTATTGATGGGGAACAGTTATTGGGAATTCATAATTGGTGATGAGAAAGAACCTCCTCTCCCAGAAAACCCTACACAACAACAAATTCAAGCCAATAAAACTTGGCATGAAAAAGCAAGGAAAGTCTTGTATTGGCTTTCTATGAGTGTGTTCAATTCCATGATTGTGCATATTCAAGATGCAAAATCACCCAAGCAAGCTTGGGATACATTGGTGAAGATGTATAGCACCAATACACAAGCCCACAAAATGCAGCTCAAGCAAAAGTTGCATAATCTACATAAAAACAAGATGAAAATCAGTGACTATTCTACAAAGGTGAAAAACCTTGCAAATGCTCTTGCATCTATAGGAGCCCCTGTAGATGATGCAATGTTGGCTTGTGCTTCATCTCTCTACCACAACTTCAAATCTCTTGCTCGAATTCTTTGAGGGTCTTGTAAATCCAACCGTTGTTGCCGGTGGGTGATAGCCATGTGTAGATGCAAGTACTACATGAATGTCCACAACCCCTTCACTTCAACTAATAGCTTATTGTAGCATTTTTTCAAGGGCTAAGACAATGTGAACAACCCATGTTTGAGTACACAATATCAATAACCACCTTCCCTCAATCCATGCTTGCAAGGGGGACAAGGACATTTTAAGACCCAAGTCAATAACAACATGTATAGTGTAAGCAACATGTACCCACATGGTACCCATAGCTTCTCAATGGGTTGCTTGGTTGTTTGGGATTTCCTATGCAAGATACTTAAAAGTAGCACATGACATTACTCAATGTAAAACAACAATAAAAACAATTTAAGAGCTTCATAAACACACATGTGCATGTGTATTTTGACAAAAAACCAAGTTGAATAAACAAAGTCATATTTGTGTTTCACTCGTGTGGATCTTCAATAGTATGAAACTAAAACAAGTGCCTCTTGCCTTGGGGAAAGTTGAAGACAATATCACAACCATTTTTTAGCACAAAAAAATGAAGAATGCAACAAACTTGCATGTTTCCAAGAGAATTCCAACCTATTGACCCATTTGGTTGTGTTGCAAGCATTGCCTTGTAATCATATGTAACATGTTCATACACCTAAGCTAGCTTAAGCCAACACCACACCCTAATTCAAAACCACACCTTTGTGTAGCATATTTGCTTAATGAAATCACACCATGAGCTTGAAATGATGATGTTTTTGCCAATGTAAGCCATGCTTGAACTAACATGCCAGATCATTTGTGAGAAAAATGAGAGAATGCATGGGATTGATTGCACATAGGAGTTACCCTGAGTGGCCATGGTTAATTCAATCAATTAATCAAGATCTCCAATTATCTATTCCATCATGACCTACATCACAAAGCAAGAGGCCATGCAGTTTAAGTACTTATATGACTTCCAAGTCTACACAATAATGTTTACATACATTTAACAATGGAAAAAAACCATCTCAATTTGATTAGTGCATAGTGTATTTGGTCATATATTAGCTAACCTCATACCCAAACTTGTATCTCAAACTTGATTCATGACTATGTAAAGATGCTAGCTCGAGATTTTACTTCCTATTGTACATTTGCATTGCACATTAAATCAAGTCTCTAATAAGAATACTGACTTGGCAATTGTGAGCATCACCTTGGCTGCCCCACCTCCTAGAATACACAATGTCTGAAACCCCTTGAACAATATAGGCTTTCTTTGCATATCAACCACAAAGGTGTACAACCTTTTTCTCAACCTGCAAGCAAGCTTCACATGAGATCATGGCCAACCATGAAGTGTTGGACTTTCACTAGGGATCAGGTATCCAAACATGAATACAACATCACATTGGATTAGTTTTATATCACAAATATGTCATTTGGTCTTAACCAATATGTGAATTTACCATGTCTGCATTACACAAAGATAACTAAACAAACTAGGTGAGAGTGGTGGGTAGATAATTGCAGAGGTAGAGAAAGCCTTGTTGAAGTTCAGGTGACAACTTGAACTAAACATTCATCATCTATATCATGGCAGTGATAGGGTGTTTTATTTTAGTCAAGCTTACTTGCCATTGGCGCATTGTTGACCCCTAGAAATCCAAAGAACAGAAGTATGTAACACTTGCAAGTTGAGACTACCATTTGGTCTGAACTGCTTGTTCCAATTGGCCGGTTGTCACAACTATATATTCTGCAACATACCACTTAATCCTTGAAAATCACCAATCTCATAAAACTCAAAAATTGTTTGATTTAACCAATTAGAATTAATTCCATGAGAAGGATCACCACATCCATGAACTCCATTGTTGGATGTTATTGTAAATACAACTATGAGAATCCATGGGAGTAAGCCACATTTAAAGTTTGTGAAGGAAACCTTAACACATTTCAAATGAGTTCCTATCCATATTGTTGAATCTGAAAATGGAAATAAGATACAATGTGGATACCCAACAATAATATGAATGTAGTGGTTACCTTATTATGTTTATATGCAAAGTGCTATTTTGTAGATGAACCATAGTCAAGAGTTATGGCCAAGATGAGTCCATTCTAGATTACCCACCATTAGTTTCTCAACCCTACAACCAAGCCACACCCAATGCACAAGATGTTTGATGTTAGTTCTTTTAAGACAATCAAAAACATTATGTGAAATATCTTATGTTGAATGAATTCCTCTAAGGAAATAAGAAAGGGAAAGGAAAGGCTTCCAACTTTTCAGCTGTGTTTGCCACATAAGTGATAACCACAAATTATGCCAATTTATGCTATAAAAGTAGTGCCACATAACTAGGGTTTAGTACTAACATATGTGAAAATAGCATGCACACAATTAGCTTTCTACACCAACTACATTACTTTTTTGACTCCATTTAGAAAGTGCAATGTAATCAAACCCTTAAAGAGAACTTCATAATCCTTGTAAACAACATAAATAGTTTTGCCTACCATCTAGTTTGGTTTTAATAGAGTCATAGGTACAATGGTCCTTAGAGGTCATAGGTTACTTGGGGTTGGTCTCCTAACATGTTTACCAAAGTTTGCAAAAGTTAAAGGACTTGCTCTCTTGGTTACAACAACCTTCCTTATGAACTTCCACCTCCAACAAAATGTTGGTATATGTGTGCAGTTAGGTGCTGCTAGACTAAGTAGAATTCCTTGCAAATGCCAACCAATCACCAGCTATCTGCTGTTAAAGAATAACGCACTCATTGCATTTGTTTCATTGTAATGATCTTGATGCAACAACTAAAATAAAGTCCTTTTGTTTTGACATTGGTGACTCATGAAAATATGGTAGCCCAGGGAAGTTTTATCTAAAGGTTGAAACTTGATGATGAATTGGTGAACCAAAGTGTGCTGGCGGTATCAAGAAGAAACTAGTATGTGAAGAAGCCCTTACATGGAATTGATGTTCACCTCAATATCCCTATATCCGCAAGGAGCACCACAAGCACATCACTGTAACTTCCCTTGTCCATCACATTCTCCACAACCATTCAATCTACATGAGAGAGCAATATACAACACCCATTGAATCCATCTTCATAAGTACTGAGAACTTCTCCATACTTATGATCTAAGTGAACTTGAATAAAATTGAGAGATGATTTGATAATTAGGTTACACAGACTTCAGTTTTAACAACAAATCATGACATAAAAAGCACCCCAGCCCTAAAGGAAGAAAGAAAACAAATATTGAGGAGCAGTTTGAAGAACAATGACAGTTCAATGTGAGCCTAGAGACCTTCAATATCAACAATATGTATGGCATTAAGTTTCTGTCACAAGAGAAACAGTACCAGGATGACTAAGCCATGCTGGCTAGCTCAGCAAAACATAACAGAAGAAAAGGTAACTCAGAGAGAAAGGCAAACCCCATATGAAACAAACAAGGAGAAAGAAGAGAATAGAAAAACAAAATGAAAAGCTATAACAATGTTGTTGTTTGAAGATAACATCCACTAAAAGCCCATATGGCATCTTGCAAGTTCACAATAGATAAGACTCAGTGACACCAAATACAATATATAAAAGTATGTCACCAAGTCTTCTATAAAGGTGACCATGAACCTACTTGCACACGCCAACAATTCTCTCAACAAACTCAATAATCATGGGAAGGGCATTTTCAACAGTACAGAGAATGAAAAGCCAAGATGTTGAACCACTCCAACTTCACACAAGCATTTCAGGTTTTTCTTGTTGCGGCATTGATCAGCCTTTTGGGAATTCTGAAGAATCTAGATACTTCAAAATAGTCTCTGCACTAACATATCTATCCAACCATTCCAGTGGTACATACTTGAAACATTTCCACCTGCATCACACAAACCCCCAACTGAAAGATCTACACCATATACTCCATTAGTTTAGAATAAAAAGGCCTTTTTTATAGCAACATTCATTTGCTAATATTGAGAAATCATGGGTTGCAATCTATAGATAAAAAGAATAATCTAGAGAAACAAGACTCGCAAGTCATTGACATGGCACAAACTATAGATGCAGATCACAAAATCATTTTGGTAAAAAACACAAGATGATTCAAAGGCCTACCAAGTCCTCGATGGTCGTTGAAGTTAGTGCCGAAGCATCGACTCAAGGGCTTCTAGAAGCAATGATACCATCACTTGAGTGCTACTACCAGCTCCCTGCAAACAAAAAAACACACAAGCAAAACTTCTCCCACCCCCCAATCAAATCTACCAAACCTTTTTCCAGACTACTAGTTCCATATCTCTATCTTTTGCAACTGCCATTGCCAAAAAACCACATTGGGAACAAATTTCCAAACCCAATGTGACAAACATGCAAAACCCTAAAATGTCTGAACAAATGTTGGGCGGTTCTTTGAATGATGGAAACATAACCTCCAATTACCAATTGGACATATCCACTTGAAGTGTAAAAGGTTATTAAAAGATTTAACTACCACTTTAAGTACCCCTTCAGTTATTAACCATGTCTATCTACAGACAAGGGATACCTTACCCTAGGCTCAAGTTTGTCATTTAATAGTCTTTCAAATAGTGAATTGAATTTTTGTGAAAATATGAAGATGGGGTGTTGAAAATCATCAAAATTACCACATGCTACAATCTAAACTATTTTATTCCTTGCATGACAAAGTCAATATTATTGATGAAAAAACAATAAATTTCAATTTATAAAAAACGAATTACTATTTTGAAAAAATAATTGTTTTGTCAATGTCAAAATTGATCCTAGGTTATGGTACTATACAGGGTTTTCAAATAGGCTTGTGCCTGGGGGTGAAGAAAAGGTTATATGGCCAATGAAATTGTTTGAATGGGATGCTTGAATTTTTTTGAGGAGTTAACTTGACTAAAGTGGCAGTTAAATGTTCTAGCCTAATCACCTCATAGTGTTGGTGCAAAGAGAAAGGATTTGACCAATGAGATTGTTCAAATCAATGTTTAAATGTTTTGAAAAGTTGCCTCGGTGAATTAGTGCTTACATGTTGCATGCAAAAAATAGTCAAAGTTTCAGGGAGCTTTTAACATCTAGCTCTCACTTGTTACTAAGAGATGTCACTCATGTTACTCAAACCTTAATAATTTGGAACATTATTTCAACCTTACCACCTCCTCTCACACTAAGACAAGGTTCTTGGCAGGTGTTTTTTTTTCAATTTTGTGATGTAGCCACATTGGCAACCATCCATAGAGGATTTTAGCTAGGTTTGGTTACAAGACAGAAATGAAACTAAGTTATTTTTAGAATCCTGCTATTTTTTAGTTATGTTTAGGATCACATAGTCGAAATGGGGAGGACAACTCCTTTTCCCTTACTTTTTTTTTGTGCAAAATTTAAGAAAAACCCATCAAGCTTGTTGTACACCATTTTCAGATTTCGCATGAATGCAAAATTCTACACCAAAAAAAATGTTGCTTCTTGCACACTCCTTGTGTTCAAGGGTAGTTTTTGGTGAAAAATTTGGCGTTGTTACAAAATAATTTTTTTTTTTGAATTTTTCCAAAAACTTTACATAAAATGTAGGGGAAAAAGACCCTGCTCCCCACATTCAGATCGTGTGCTCCTAGAAGGAGCTAAGAAGTAGTGGGATTTTTAAAAAAACTTAGCTTCATGTTGGTCCTTATCCAAACTGGGCTAAGTCCTCCTATGCATGGTTGCCAATGTGGCTACATAAAAAATTTGGAAAAAAAACATTGCTTGTATTCTTTTTCTGGGTCAATTTTGTGATGGAGGCAAAATTGGTTACAAGCTAAATATGAAAGTAATTTTTTTGAAATCTCCTTTTTTGGGGCTAGCTAATTGAACAATGTATAGAAATTTGGTAATTTGTGTTAAAATAGGGTTGAACTCTGGCTATTGAAAATCTCATGCAACATGTTATTTTAACAAATTTAATTTATAATATAGCTTTATAATGTTGTCATGACCTATGGAAGGCGTTTTGAGAATAAAACATACATTAAATGTCAAAAACACCTTCAAATTGAATCCAATTACAACAACTCATCTTAAACATGTCATGACATATTGTGGATGGTGGCATTTGATAACCGGTTGAGTTTCTAGTTTATAAAAACATTGAGAACCAGATACAATATAACATTTCACTAGGTAGGGTGTCAAGATTTACATTAATCTAACCCATTAGATTTCGGTTGAAAAGTTTTGACAAATGATTGTTTTTTCAATCTTCTGATGTAGCATCATAGGCAAGCATCCCGATAAGGATTTAACATTAAATGGCAATAGTAAGGGGATAAAGTAGAAGTTTTATGTAATCCCCTTCTTATTTGGCAACCTATAGGAGTCGGCCTTCTAAATCTGGCAATTAACCTAGTCCAAAACCCCTACATTTTTGGTGATTTTTCCAAAAATATTTTTTAAATCCTTTGTGTAGGTTGGAATGGTCCTCTTGGATTTCACAACAATACAAGATTGTGCACCAAAATGTTGAAATGTTGGTTTTCACTTGTTTAGTTAGTGGAAAAAATATTTTTCATTTTAATTCTGATTTTGAATTGAATTTTAAATTTTAAATTGAAAAATTGCAAATCTGATTTCAATTTTGGTTATTTAATTGAAAATAAAACAGAAATTATTTCAATTCTGATATTTTAATTTTAAAATGAAAAAATCAAAGTTTTGGGTATAACTTATAAGTCATAATTGGTTATTGAGAACCAGTTGGGGATACTTGACTAATCTTAAATTTATGAAAACTAGTTCAATGAGAACCAATGTGCTGAGAAAAATAAAATGTTTGATACCTTGCCCTGGTATTGGCCCAAAAAAAGAACTGGAACTAGTTTTAATCTTTTGTGATATCTACCCAACATTGGTAACAACCCCCTTATAAAACGGTACAATGGGCACTGTCCATTTAAACCAAGGTGCCCAAAAATACCAGTGTATGGCTAGCGTGCACCAACACCAAACACCCAGCAATGTAGCATATAAGATAGATGGTGTGTGGATTTGTTGACAAGGAGTCTTTGCGAGATATCCACAACTTCTGGATGCCGGTGACGCCATTTTAGTCAACCTCTTTTGAAATCCCAATTGAAATCTCGAGACCTAATTGTGTGAGGGCCCCCCGAAAAGCACAATCAGTAGGTACTTAGGGTGTTTTCTTTGGTCACTTGTCAACAGGCATGCTGTCACTAGTCTTGTACACATAGTAATAGTAGTAGTGGGCATATGGGGACATGCTGTCATTAGTCTCGTAGTAGTAGTAATAATGGGCATTTGGGGAATTATGGCTTGATTTGCATGAGGACAAGACGTCAAACTTCCAAAGCTTTGGGAAGGGGGTGCTAAGGGCTGGGATTTTTTTATTTTTTTATTTTTCTTTTTTATGGGGACCCTTTTCCTTCTCCCGTTCCCTAGGAGCTTCCATTCTAGCTTGGTGAAATGAAAAATTTAAAACTCAATTTTAAGGGAGTATTAGAAACTCGATTTAAAAATGTGTACATTATATTATTTGGATTATAGCCAGATTTGGCTAAATCTTCATAGGGATGTATGATCATTGCTTTTTCTACAATTTTTTAAATGGATAATAGCTACTTTGGAGCGATTTTGGAGGTTTTCAATTGCCAAAAATGAGAAAAACTTAGGAAAAAATTGTTAGATTTCTATTGATTTTTAGTGTGTAGCACAAAATATAGAAGGTGCGATGATTAAAAATATATACATCATATTATCAGGATTATTAACAAATTAGGCTAAATCTTCCTAGATATGATTGCCACTAGTTTACCTTTTTTTTATGGATGATAGTCATTTTGGAGGTTTTCAATATGCCAGAAGTGGGAAGAAAAATAATAAAAATTTTATTTATCATCCATACCAACATGTAGAAAAAGTGGCTACCTTCCCAAAACAATACGTTGGCAAATCTGGCTATAAAGATATGAAACGCAAATCTTCAATCATCCTTTTACATTTCCAGTTACTAAAAAAAATTGTAGAAATTCTGGCAATTTGTTCTTTTTGTGGAAGGTCATTTTTTGGTGATGGGAACCTTTCAAAACACATTTCATTTTCTTTCATTTTCTTTTTTTCCACTTTTGGGCGATATTTTGCCAATTTAAAAATAAGGCTGCTAATCATTGTAACAATGGGCTACTACTTACTTCTTTCGCATTCTTATGTCGATGGCCAAAGGACAACACTCAGATTCTCCCCCAAAAAGGGCAATGACTAGGAGGACTTGCTAGGGCGGTCCTCCCCCACTTTTTTTTTAAAAGAATTTTTTTGCTTTTTTGACAATAAATTGTTTTTTTGGGAAATTTTGGATGAACATCGTTTTATACTATAATTTTGACCAATTTCGCTATTCAAGGGGAAAATTTCACCAAAAATGTTGATATCACAAATATGAAAATAAAAACACTGTGAATTACAAATCTTTTTTTCTTCTCCCCTGTCCCCAAAGCCAAAATAACACATCAACAAAATTGGATCCAAACCAGTGAAGTTATTTGATTTTTGGTGAATATACGGTATTGTGGTTGGAAAAAAAAAGAATTGGAGAATCTTTTAAAGTGCAATTTGGAGAGAAAAACCCAATTATTGGGAAAAATCGCCAAAGTTTCAAGACCACAAAATTGAAAAAAAAAACACCGTTGCACACATGTCCACAATAGTTTTTTTTTGGGGTGAATTTTCTCACTGTGTCTACAAATGTTTTTGGAAATTTGGAGATTCTCGTTTTTCTTGGTGCAAAATCAAGAAAAAAAGTCCCCCAAATTGAAATTTTTTTTGCCAAACATAAAGAAATTTTGAAAAGGTTTAGGGTTTTAACCACAAAATTGGGGCAAAAAGAAAAATCGGTTCAAACTCCATAGGGTTTATTGTCTATTCATGAGTGGAGTTCGAAAAGATGAATGTCTAATTTTTTGTAACTCCAAATGACAATTTTGGATTTCTCTCCTATTTATATCACTATAATTGTAGAGATTTAATTTTATTAATTAATTAAAATGATTAAAAATGATTTGAAGTTAAAAAGTCCTTTAAAATTTCTTTAAAATACATGTATGTAAGGGTTGCCGGGCTGAGGAGGCCTGTTGTGTTAGAATCACTAAACCTGTTGTGTTTCGCCTGTCCACAGATGATGGCTAGCATCTAGACTCTCAACAATACCTCAACTAAATACCCATGTTGAACCTACAATTTATGCAGGAAAAATAAACATGTAGTGATTTTGGCTATGGCTTTAGCTAGTCCACATTCACACATGTATTTGGAGCATCATCAAAAGTTCAATGTGGACCTAGCATATGTTGGACATCTCACAACTTAAAACTTCATGTTTTATTGTGTCCCACATGGGAACGAGTGGTTTTGTCTTTTGCATGCTACCTCAATATCGTGCACAAGAAAATCAAGCCATAATTTTTCCCTCCCCCAAAAGCAAGAGTAAAAATGTAGGTGGAAATAATCATCAAATGCATGATCAATGCTTGAAATGGGAATATATAGATAAAATATGTCACATTTAACTAATTAATTTACTACTACCCCAAACCCAATTAACCAGAGATTTTTCAATAATTATTTTAATAATGTTTTTTAAAAAAACCTAGTAAACAAACTTCACCCTTAGTAAACATTTATACCATACAGTGAACCATTTTCACCAATGAAAGTAAGGGCAGTGAAATTATAGTGAACTTAATTCACTTTTATGGTTGCACAGTGACATAGCCTAGTGAACTACACCACACTTTCCTAGTAGTGAATGTTCCACAAAATCTCTTAGACCAATGCAAATGCTCTAAATTTTCATTGGCTTGCAAATACCTTTAATCAATTGGGTAATCTATAGTAAGGTGTTGACATATCATCAGATTCAAGTACTATTTACTCAAACCTTTTACTCATAATTACTTGAATACTCTTAAGGAGAGTAATAATTCATCCACATAGCCTTGATATCATTGTTCCCAAATACCTTGCACATGCTTACCAGCCCCAAACCCCCACCAACATTGGGTAGAATATGCACTAAATTCAATGAAAATTACATGCCCTATTAAGCACGAACAATCATAAGTAAGGCAATTAACATGCATTAAGCCAGATAAAGCTTGCTTGCCTACTAGTCACCATGCCCCCTAACACTAAAAAAAAATTAATATATATATAAAAGGATATATTTCAAGTTTATTTTTCAAATGTTATACTGAATATACTCAACATTAAAAGCTAACAAAGAAATGTTCATGGAGTTATGGCAATAAATTCACGACATACTTTTAAGCCATGTATAGTTCTTCCATTGCACCAATGTCCCAAGCCCTCTTGGACACAATCAACAAAAAAAACCATGGTATGATATGCATAACATATAAATGTAACACAAACCCTTTACACATGATCTTCTAAGGCCATCACAAGGTTCTACAAAAAGTGTCTCCATTATAGGCCATCTTCATTACTACATTAATCATAGCAGCAACCCCATATTTTAGTTGTAAAACAATCTCCAAAAATTAGCATCCATGGATCCTTACGACCTTAATCCACACCAACTTCTTTAACAATATTTGTAGATTGTTAACCAGACTAGTGAATGGGCTTCTAGTCGATTTGAAACATGTAATCCACAACCTAATAGTAGAATGGCAGAAAATTATATGAAGACACAATTTGGTGAGGTAACAAAATTGTATGATCTACAATGAATAACTAAGGAACATCGACTAGAACAAGGTATTCACGGTCCCATAAAATGGTGGTCCCTACTATGTCCTTGAGGTGTAGTTGAGACGGATCATTTACCTCGTTTGTCACAAACAATGGGACCTTACCATCCATTACATCTTCAACCCCAACTGAATAATATTGGTATGCCATAGTAAGAATCAATCCCTGGAAGTCATGTAATCCTTCCAATGGCCACTGTTTGATTGACATTGGCACCATCCAACTGCACTTTGGTGCGCCTGTTAAACTATATGCACAAAAACACAAGGGAGACACCAACTTCAAAGTAAAGATCCTTCATTAGCAAAAGATTACAAGAATGCCCATTTAAAATAAAGGTCCTTCATCAGCAAAGAAATTATAGGAATGCAAATTCAAATAAATACTCTTCATTAGCAAGGGATTACAAGATTGTAATTTCAAACAAGGTTGGAGCCCATACCTTTTGTGGGTGTGCAATTGGCATTTTATACCCTTCAACATCCTTATGTGGTTTCATGGTTCCCTTGTTTGACCGTGTTTCCCGCATTGATGTTGTAGGTACTATGGCCTTTTGAGCAACCATCCTTCTACCCAAGTAAGGTTTTCCTTCCCAACTGTTCCACAAGTGGGCTGAGTAATGTTGCCAATCATTGCTTCAGCCTCATTCCTAGCCTCTAGTTGCTTACTTAATTCCTTTGCACCTGTGGATATGTACCATCCACAAGCATGAGTCCCTTGAAATTGGTACTTGACCAAAACATGCACATATACTTCAACCCTAATGTGAGCATAGAAATAGATCTAATGGACAAATGTTTGAAGCAACACTTATGCACACTTGGTATGGCATTAAGTACCTTCCAATGATAATGCCTTAGGTTTCTTTTGAACCTCAAGTGCTTTAGGTTCCATCCCATTACTCTTTGTGATTATGTCCCCACTTGTAAGGTTAACCTTCTTTGTGCATGTAGGTTCCTCAACAAATTGGGTAAACCCTAAATATTGTTGTGTGGGTTGGGATTCTACTAGTGGGCTCTCTATTGCACTTTTGCCACCACCACCACTCCTTCCAAGATTCTTTCTGCCCTTACCCCTTCTTCCACTACATGCAATTCCCCACCACCATTCTCACATGCAAAGGTTTCAACAGATTGCTTTTGTGCAGGAGGTACCTATGAGACAAGGAGGAGGGGTTTGAGCCTTGACAAGAGTCTAATTATTGTTGACAAATTATTGTCAAACTTTGTCATCCATGATTGCATGGATGACACTTCGTTCATCACCTTCACTTATGTCCTTTGAAAGTGGTCATGCCAAGCTTGGATTGACACAACTTTTTTTGTCATCAACTATAGGGCATTGTTGAGAGCAACATTTGATTGTTCCAATTTTTATAACTTCCCTGTTGCAACCCTAACTTTGGGCTCGCGACCAAGGCTAAGGGGGTTGCAAGGTTGCGGGCCAAGAGGAAAGAAGCCTGGGAGTCAAAGCAAAGGCACTGCAAGAGTGCGAGCCAAGAGGAAGCCCGGGAGTTAAGGCAAAAGGAAGCCCGGGAGTCACATCACATATTCCCGGGAATGTTAGAAAGTGTGAAGGAGTATGAGGGAGTGAACCCTCACATTCCCAAGGCAACTCCCACTTTGGGAGATGGAGTCTCGGTGGACTCTTGAAACTTCAGAGAGCAATTACAGGGGTCAAACCTCAATGTCTTCTAGCGTTCCTTATATCATTGGAAAGCTCTTGAAGCGTAGATGTCTAAAATGGGCTCGTATTGCTCATTTCAACATTTGAAACACAAGTTATGGCCAAAAGAAGGGCCGGGAGTCGAACTGCCAGTTTGACTCCCGACCACAAAAAGTCGGGAATCGACCCGATTTACTTAGATGCATGGGACATGCCACATATCGTTGGAAAGCTCTCGACGAGAGCTACAACTTTGCTTCAGATCGCATTGCGATCCGAGGTCTGCTCGCAAAGTTATGGGGCTCCAAAGTCGTGGGAGTCCCATTTGGCGCGATTTCGGGACTCCTCCCACTCGGGAGTCCCAGGAAAAATAGCCATTTGGATGTAGCCTCCGTGGAGAGCTGCAGGGTGAACCCCTTGCGGGGAGGGAGGCAACAGCCCCTTTAGTCATTAGAGAAATCAGGAAAGTACATAGGGGGGAGCAGGCACCATGAAATGGCAGCCTCACCCTCCCCAAAGATCCGGCCGTGAAACCATTCGGCCCTAAAGGCCTGCTCAATGTCTAACTGTTTATCCTGACTCCTATCCTGCTAGAAGATTTAATGGCCTTCCAGGTGGCCATGCCCACCTCGGCCGTGGCCTCCCAGGACTGAAGCAGGACCCTCTTGAGGGAGTACTGACCATCGAAATGTTTGCGGCATCTTTCGGACCAGAGGTAGTAGAAGAGAAAGCTTTTGAGAATGTCAAGCGGTTGTCGTTTGTAGGAGAAGCCGCTCGTGTTGTATCGTTGAAGGTCCGGGGGGTCGTCTTCCTTTTCAATGACGACTTCCCCGAGAAGGATGAAGGGCCAGGTGATGGAGAGGCGGTTGGGTGCCTCCCATTCATCCCAAGTGCGACGGAAAGCATTCTAGGCCTTCTGAGCGGGGGTGCACTCCAAGAGGCAGTGCTGAGCAGACTCAGGGAGACCCTGGTTGTAACCTTTACAAGTGGCTTGGAGCCACGTGCCCACCGAGAGCCCTCTGTTAAGGGTCAGCCAAATGAGGGCTCCCACTTTGCGTGGGCGGGCGTTGTGCCAGATCCTAGCAACGATCTGGGTGGTCGTGGAGTTTCGGAGGTTCAGCCCTTGGATGAATTCGATGATCCTGGGGGGTCGGTGCGATTTTCTTGCGTTCTGGTAGCCTCTTTTGGAGGAGTAATCGAAGAAAGGAGCGTCCCCCATGTTGCGCGTTTGCCGCCAGTGCCAGTCTCTCGGGTCCCATTGGAGGTCGGAAATAAAACCGGATCCGAGGATCTAGTAGAAAAAGGGTTTTTTACCTGAGGGGGGGAGGTCCTTGGCCGGTCTGAAGGTTGTACGATTGTTGTCCTAAGCGAATACCCTGACAGGTTCGTACCCCTCCAGGGGGATGGTGATGTTGTGGGAGCCGGTGGCTTGGATGCGACCCGTGTGGGAGATTCTCCTGAATTCTGACACATTGGCGGTGCTTTGGGTAGTCCCCACGACCTGGTAAACCCATTCCGGTGGGCCGGTTTGGCCGGCTTCCTTCTTGCTAATCCATTCTCCTGCTGAGGGGACGTTGTTGAAGGTGGCCGGATCCCAGGGTATGCTGGCAATTATGAGGTTTCGATTTCGCCTGTTGCTCGGGTGGAAACTTACCCCTAGGTCGGAGAGGCCTTTCCACTCCTTTTCCTCCGAGTCCCAGAAGTCCTTGACTCTTGAGCATCTGGCGTTCGCAAGTGAATTTCCTTCGCTTTTGTCGTTAAGGCCGAGGGGCTTGCCTTCTTGGTTCACAATAAGGGGGTTCCCAAAGATGGGTTGTCTGAGGGTCTCAGCTGAATTGGTCGGTTCTGATTTGTAGAGCCCCGGCCTCACGCTCATCCAAGCGTGGAGAATGCTCTTCCACAGGGAGGTGGGAGGTCTTTTGAGTTTCGTGGTGGTAAACAACCAGTTGATATCCTGCGTGGAGGGGCCTAGCCCGTGGACCGGTAGCCTTACTTGATTGGCCCTGTGTCTCAGAAGTTTTTTCCATGGCTCTCCACCCGGCGCTAGGCCCCTAATAAAAAGTTTTGCTAAGAGGGTTTCGGATTGGACCTTCGGGTCGATGATTCCCGGTCCTCCCTGGGCGGTGGGGAGGACCAAGGTTTCCCATTTGACTTTTGCCCTAGCGTTGGAAGCTTTCCCGCTCCATATGAAATTTCTCATGATCCCCCGAATCTAGCTACACATGGCCGGGTTTAGGTTCCAGGCCGCCGCCATGTACCACATGGAAGCGAGGAGCACTTGATTTATAACGAGGGTTCTCCCTGCCAGGGAGAGTCGGCAGGTGCTCCAATTAATTAGCTTGCCCTTGAGGGCCGTGACCATTTTGTTGAAGTTGGCTTCAGGGGGGAAGTGGAATCTGACTTGGATTCCCAGGTATCTCACCCTTTTGCCTTCCGGGATCCACTAATGGCCTACATCCTAGCCCCAATCCCAATTTTTTACCCTTTTGCTGGCCCAAATCGCGGCGATTTTATTCCAATTGACTTTTGTTCCGGAAGCTTTACAAAATATGTCTAGGACCCTCTGGGTTCTTTCCATATTTTCGCGTGTGCCTTGGAGGTAGACCGCCGTGTCATCGGCGAAAGTTTGGTCCCTGATCTTCCTTCCTCCCGGGAGGGTCAGGCCCTCCACACCAAAGCGGGGGTCGTCCAACATATGTCCTAAGACGTCCGTTGCCATGATAAAAAGATATGGTGAGAGGGGGCAACCTTGTCTCACCGACTTGGCGAGGGGGAAAGCTCTCCCCTCCACTCCATTCAACTTGATGGTCGACGAGGCCGAGGTGTAAAGGGAGCTCACCCAGTGGATCCATTTCGGGCTGAAGCCGAGTTTTGCTAGAGCTTCAAAGAGGAAGTTCCATTCGATTCTGTCAAAAGCTTTTTCGAAGTCGAGAAGCAAGAGGACTAAGTCCTGATTACTTTCTTTAGCCCACTATTGGGCTTCTTGCGCCAGAAAGGTGTTGTCGAAGATGCTCCGGCCCTTGATGAAACCCGTTTGGCTAGGTTTGATCACGTTCGGGAGGAGGTCTTGAAGTCTCCTGGCCAAAGTTTTGGCCAGGATCTTGTACAGACTCCCCAAAAGCGTGATCGGCCGCCAATTCCCAATTTTGGCGTGGTCTCCCGATTTGGGGATCAGCGTAATGAGACCTTTGTTGGTCCACTCTGACGTCTCTCCCCTTCTGAGCATTGCCGAAAATGCCTGGAGCAGGGTCGGGGAAATCTCTTCTATTAACTCCTGAAAAATTTCGTCGGCATGCCATCACATCCTGACGCTTTGTCCTTCGGCATTACCGTGATGGCCTCCTTGATTTCCTTTAGCGTGAGCTCTTTTGTTAGCTCGTCGTTTGCCACGTTGGAAACCCGGGCCGGAGTGCTGTCCCAGCATGCCTCCCAGGCTTCCGATGTGCCGGACGTGTTGGCCTCTGAGGTGTACATGTGGGCGTAAAAGGATCGGACATAGTGGGCCAGGTCCTCCTGGCCCGTGATGTCCCCCCCCTCGATTTTGAGCTCTTTGAGAGGCGTACGCTTTCTCCCGATTCGGTGAAAGTCGAAGAAAAGTTTAGAGCACGTGTCCCCATATCTGAACCAGGAGGTCGAGCTGAGCTGGTGGTTCCTTGTAATCTTTTCTTGGAGTAGGTCGGCCAGGTGGCCTTGTGCCACCAAGAGGATTTCCCTAGCTGGCTCATCTTCGGGGTCTCTTTGCAACTGAACCTCCGTTAGTCCGATTTTTTGTTGGAGGCTTCTGACTCTGGCCCCTTTTGCCTTCTTTTTTTCCCGCGCGATTTTGATGTTACATTGGAGCACCCTTCATGAGGCCACCTCCAGCTAGGCTGGCCATTCCGCGTCCTGAATGGGTGTGGGCTAGGAGCCTGTCCATGCTTCGAGGAGGGTTGTCCTGCTCTCTTTCTCTTTCAGGAGGGATGTGTCAAAATAGGTGGCAGGTGTGGGCGGGGCGGAGGTGCGTCCCCAGATGGTCAACACGAGGGGTGAGTGGTCGGAGATCCTCCGGATTGAGGGGGCGGCTTCTATTCTCCCCCCCCTGGCATCCAGCTCTTGAGAAACAAGGAATTTGTCTATTTTGGAGACGGCCGATCCCCGGCCCTTTTTCCCATTGTCATACGTAAATTCCTTCTTGGACATCTTCTTGAAACTATCAAGGGTCCAGGCATCGGTGAGGCCGTATTAGAGAGTCAGTTGATGCCAGGCGGTTGATTCTCTCCTGTGGATTCCCCTTTGTCCTGCCGTGCCTCTGGCTCCCATCTCTTCGAAGTGATTGAAGTCCCCCCCAATTATGGTGTGGTCGGTTGTGAGGTTGGCCTCGCTAATCCTTCTCCACAAGGGGGCCCTGCTTCTGGACGTTTTTGAAGCGTAAGTGTTGATGATAGTTAGTTCTGAGTTGTCTGGGAGGTGGAGGGTAACGTATTGTACCCTTCCCTCTATTAGGATTTTGTCCTCTTTGACGAGTGGGGCCGTCACTTTGTCCACCAGAATGGCGGTCCCTGCATTGGTTCGCTGAGATGATCCCATTGGAATTCCAGGGTTCCAAAATGACTTCCCTTGCTAGAAGTCAAGACCTCTTGTCGAGTTGGCAGTTCCCTGTTTATCTAGGTGGTGCTCTTGTAAGAGAAGGATTTGGGGCGGATTCTGGAGGGAGGCCAGCCAGGTTCTGATGAGCTTTTGCTTGTTTGAGTCCTTCCCTAGTCCCCTCACGTTGAGGGATACGATTGTTATGGGTCGTTCAGACATGATCTGAGTGCGCTTGGGCGGCCGATTGACCGATCGATCCCATATGTTTGAGACGAGCGACCCCTTGATTTCCTTGACCGGTGCCCTCCCCGGTTTGTGAGGCCTAGAAGAGTTCCGATGGGTTTGAGGGAATGAGGGTTGAGAGATCGAACTTTACATACCTCTTCTTTTTTTTGGTCGCTTGAGGAGATGCCAGCAAGCTCGCTGACGTGCTTTTGCGCGTTTGGCGATCCGTGCTTGCGGGTCCCGTCTTTAGTAGTAGGCCGTGTGCCGATCCCGCGAAAACCACATCGTTGTTCATGCTCGTTATGGATTCGAGGGTCCTCCAGTGAAGATTCTTTCTTTTCTGAGCGCTGATGTCACTGAGGCTCGTGTTGATGTGAGCTAGGATCGTGCATTCCCAGCCTCCCTTGGCCTGGTCTTCTTGCCAGCTCCATTCGAGTGCGAGGCGTCCCTTGAGGCTTAGGTTGAATCTAAGGATCTTTTCTTCAAGCTCTGACTCGACGCTTCTGGTTAGATTTTCAAGGGCCGACGCCAGGGTCCATTCCTTTTGGGGTGCACTCATGCATCTGATGTGGAGTGGAAGGTTTGGCAAATCGTTGCTCCTGACGTTGATTAGAATCTCCTTCTGGTTATCTCTTTCCCTGGACAGAATCGGCTAGATTTTTGCTTTGGCGAATTCTTCTCTTGGGGGTACAAGGATACCCAAAGAGGTAAAGAAAGAGTTATGTACCTCTGAGCGGGTTCTCTTCCTTCTGCTTCTTGATGCGCAATCTTGCGTTGGGGTGTGGGTTGGAGAAGGGGGGGGGGGCCTTCCCAGGCGAAATAAGTCTAGGAGCCTGCTTTCTGTTCGCTTGAAAAACCCATCACACGCCTGTTTCCTCCTGGGAATGCTTGGGATCCTCTTCCTCTAAATTGATCGTTTCCAATGCCGCAAAAGGATTAGTGTTAATGGTGGAGAGATATGTCTGATGAGGAGCTTCTGACTTGAAACCAAAATTTGGTTTCTCCAGGAGAGGGTTCTCCGGGCGAGTTCTAACCGTTGGGCTTGCCTTGCCTTGCCTGGGGCCTGGGGGGGTTGTTGGGTCCGCCATAACCTGGTCGGATTCCAAAATTCCGGAGGGATCCTTTGTGTTTTTTTGTGTTGCTTCTGCATTGGGTAGAGCACCGGAGGAGGTGCGAATGTTAGGCTGTGCGGGATGGCCTGCTTGCTTGCTATCTTCTGGTTGCTTTTGGTTCGTCCCGGCAAGCTCTTGGCTTCTCTTCGCATTTTGCGCTCGGAGCTGTTTTTCGGCTTGAGCATTCCTCGAATGAGGAGCTTCGGCTCCTCTTGATTCCCTTCCATTTGCTCCCTTGGAGGTTGAGGGGTTGAATGTTGGTGCCCCCTCCCAGGGTTTATTTCTATTGGTGATGCATGCTCGGGCGTGGTGGCCGAAACGCCTGCATTTCCTACACTGATTTGGGAGTCATGAGTATAAATTTTTTTGAGCTATGGTGATTGTATCTTCTGTACCTTCCGCCATTGACGGAATCCTTATGTATCCTGGGAGTTTGGAGATGTCTCTGAGTTCTATCGTTACCATGGGCCCGGCGGGCCTTTTGATGTACGAGTCCGCCGCCTCAATCTCTAGGACCTCCCCAAGTAAACTGGCCATCAATGTCAGAGCTCTGGTGTTCTTGAATTCCTCATGAAGATCGGGGAATTGCACATTGATTGCATGCATGAGTTGTGTTTCGACTCCCTGGGAGCTCGTGTCGAAGTGGAGAGCTGCAGAGTATACTATAAGGGGGAAGGTGGTGGCTTCCCCCAAGTCCGGGCCGTGGTGAGTCTTGTGTGTCCATGTTGCTCGTGGCTCGTCCTAGCACCAAGGGTACTCTAACTTTGCACTAACCACTTTGTGTGGGTTGTGTGTAGGCCCGTGTGAGTGAATGAAGCTTATCAACCCTTCCTAGTCCCATCCCGGAGCTCCAACACACCCCTCTACCCCTCAAAGTGTTGTGAGCTAGGGAGCGTGCTCCGACTCCTCCTTTTCCGCTATTTTCAACTTGGGCTCACATTTGAGCCCTTTAAGGAGTTGGGAGTGCGTCATTTGGTATCAAAGCTCGAGGAAAGCTCGATCTACTTATTGGGGAGTTCCGATGGCACCAAAGAAGTCCTGCAAGGTAGTCCAAGAGACCGTGGTGGAAGAACCCACCCAAGACCCGGATGTTCCACCCCAAGCCATGAGTGGGGAAGAACAAAAGGATTCCGAAGGTGAGCAAGACCATGATAGCCATGAAGACCATGAAAGTGAAGAGGAGCAACCAAATGCAGTGCTCTTCACCCCGGAACAATTGGAGGTCCTACTCAAAATGAATAGGCCCGATTACAATGAATTGGTTGCCGCCTTCAAAGGAGGATCATCCAAAGGTGTGGGGTTCAAGCCCGCTAGGCCTGGGAACTTTGATGGGGCCCGGGACCGAAAGGTTGTGGATGCTTGGCTTGCGGAAATGGAAGATTACCTCCATGCCGCCAAGGTTGGTCGGCACTCGGCCGTGGAACT
>Ga0116231_10004830_pt1 | contig 27018 bp, 28 predicted proteins | sample S1TSphgellanicum_2_FD_89695 | JGI IMG/M metagenome (GOLD analysis project Ga0116231, IMG submission 89695) | Host-associated microbial communities from peat moss isolated from Minnesota, USA - S1T2_Fd - Sphagnum magellanicum MG | ecosystem: Host-associated > Plants > Peat moss > Unclassified... | reverse complement strand
TAAAATGTGGTTGGATGTGATATGTGGTGTTTACCATGCTTTGACATTAGTAGACAATACATGCCATTCCCACATCCAAATGTCAAGGCCTATTGCTCTAGGATAAACAAAATTATGTTGTAATGATGTTTTAACAAGCCACTTGACAAAATGGCAACAACATTTTGTAATATTTTTTTAGCCTTATTCCATTGTTTACTAGAAATCATTGCTTAATAAACCACAAAACTTGGGGGAAAAAAACACAAACTTGTAACCACATGTCACCTTGGTAGAGTGAAAAACAAATAGACACAACATTTGCAACAATAAAAAAAAATGCATAAAAAGTTCAAACCCATTTTCAAGCACTAGTAGTTTTTTGTATGTAGGTACCTTGTGTAACTACAAAACGTGCATATTTGTTCATGATGTTGCAAATAGTTAACATTGTCGCTAAGCTTTCATCATAGCAATAATGACCTCATTTTGAATGCAATTGGAGTTGCATTATTGTGAAGGACTTGCACCTTCTTGACCTTTGCATCTTCCTTTTATAATACTTGTTGAGTTGATTCTTGAACCATCCACATCTAGAGCCAACATTAATTGCACTTGTTATGGTTGCAAAAAGACTAAAAAGATTGTGTAGCTAATTGACATGATGGTGAAACATGTTAAAAAGATTATGCTACTCTAATTGACGGAATGGTGATTGAAAGATACATGATTCTATTGACGCTATAGGTGGTCGTGGCAATGGTAAGTGCAAAGATGTGTAGCAACAACGCAATGGTGAAATAGGTAGTTACACACTAAATAATCCATTTTTTAGTGTCACAAGGGCAATTTTAAGGGGAGGCACCTCTAAGTTTGATATAGTAGTGTTGGGATACGATTGAAAATTATAGAAGGGAATCATCTAACTAATCTATAACACTTGTAGAATCAAATTTAAAAATTTGAAAATAAAATGTCCTCGTTTCATTACAAGGTGAACTTTTAAAGCAATGTAAAATCTTTTGTCACAATCCATAAAAAACTTTATTACATAATAAACATGTGCAAACTATTGATTTTTTTCCCCTAGTATGATTATGAAGTTATTATGATGTTAAAATAAAAGTTTACAAGCAAGTTTAATATTTTAATTTATCAAGTCTTCGTAAGATTGCCAATAGTCTATAAAGTCCATGATTTACTGAAATGGAAAAATTTAAAATTGTTGTTTTGTAAAAAATGACATTACTACCTTACATAACATGTTCCAATTATAAATTTTTAAAAAACCCATGTTTTTGTTTCTAACTTTTCCCCTAGTTAATCAAATCGAAACATGTGTTGCAATTTAGAACTTTATAAGTTTAAGGGTAGGTATTCCACTTGCCTCATACTTTCAAATGGACAATTTTACATTCCCAAAACACCAACATTCAAGTTTTAAAACCTAAAAAGGAAAATTGTGGACTTCTTCATTTGCCACTTTTGGTCCACCTTAGTGCGCATTCACCCAAACATGTGAAAAAACAAAGTAATGGTGAAGCACATGGAAAAACAAAATGATGGTGAGGGTGAAATGCAATGATGATGAAACATGTAAGAAATAAAAATTATGTTCAAGCATGGTGTTGGTTAGGTGTGGTGATGGTGAAGCACATCATTGGTGTTGCTTGAGAATTCTTGCAAATCCTTGCAAGTTCCTGCATCATCTCGCTCACCTTTTTTTATTTGTTTCTAGCTTTTGACATTGGTGCTACTTGAACACCTTGCATTAACTTCCTTCTACATTGAAGTATTCTACATCCTAGCTCTAGTTTTCAATGTCGCTGTTATTGTTTGAGGCACTATGCCAAAATGTGTCCTTCATGATTGGAAAATTTTATGACTATGTTGAAATCTAGTCATGTAATCATTTTCTTAATAATGTTCCTATTTTGTTCACAATCACTTTCCTTTAATCATTTTCATAATTATATTTTGACATTTGTGACTATGTTGCAATTATGTTGCAACTACATTGTATAAGTGACCACATGTGAATTTATTTTAATTTTTTCGGTGGGGTGTTATTCAAGTTTTTAAAATAATTGAATTAATTTATTAATTCAATTTTAATAATTTAGAATAATAAATTAAATTATAAAACATAAATAATGTTAATTAAAAATTATATAAAAATTATATAATTAAAAAAATTCAATAATTAAACACAAAAAATTAATTAACAACATTTGTATTCATTCATTTATACAATGAAATATACATTTATTTAATGTATATCATTCAATATTTAAAATTACAATAGTATATTATAGCACAACAAAATTAAAATTCCATAAAATTATTAATTATATAAATTTATTTAATAATTTTAAAACTAGATATTAATAATTAAATTAATATTTTAGCTCATAAATAATATAATTTTTATTTTAAAATATGTTAAATTTTTATTGAATATAAAATTTTAATCTATTTATGAATATTATATGTGAATAAATCATATATTCAATACATCAATTTGTTATAATGTAAAATTTTAATCAATTGTAGGTTTAAAATGTGGGAAGTATATCATTATTTATTGTTATGTTGGTAGTAAAAAAATTCCATTTATAACTAAATCATGTGCTTGAGTTTTTAAAAGAAATGAATGGTCATTGAAATATTAATAAATAGCAAAATTCAAACTTTTTTTACTCAATTGATTTTACATTTAAAAAAAGAGACAAATATAAGAGTGTACATCATTGAAAAAATATTAACAATTAACTTGCCTATTTTTCATTTGGACAAAATATCAAAAATATATTAAGTATTAAAGTTGGCATTTGTGCAACATTTACAACAAAACATGGGTTAAATAAAATGCACCCCACTACATTTACATATCAAGTGGGGTGGTTTGTTTGTTAAGGATTATATTTCCATCCTTGGGGTCCAAGGATCAAACCTCACAAATGATATGGTTGTGGTCAAAAATGATATATTGACCAAATGTTCCCTATGCTTAGGCCTAGGTACATTAGGTGACCTACATAGTTACCTAAGCTACATTTTAGGCTAGCATTATGTAATGCCATGTGTCATAATATCATAGGATGAAAATAATAATAATATAAATTATTCAATATTACTATTCAATAATCAATATTTTATATTTATATATATATATTATGATTATAAATTATTATATTATATACATAAATATATAACTTATTATAAATATTTATTAGGTGTGTGTGTGTGTGTGTAAATCATGATTATGTAGTAGCAAAAGATAATCATATGTATGTTTACAACTAGGACACATAAATGATTAGATGTCTTATGTGATGTGTCCTAATGGACTAGCTAGTCATATAGTCATATGTAGTCAAATTTATCGTATATAATTACAAACTTAATCGTATATGTAGTTGTAAAGGACGCATTTTGGTGTAGCTAGAGTTCTTGCAATTTCTTGTAGGTTCTTGCATGAATTCATTCACCTTTTTTATTTTACTTTTGGCTTTCAACATTTGCGTTGCTTGAGCACCTTGCATCAAATTCCTTTTACATTGAAGCATTTGACATTGTACCTTTGGCTTTTGACGTCGTTGTTGCTGTTTGAGAGTCCCTGCAAATTCCTCACTTTTTAAATTTTACTTTTGGCTTTTGATGTTGGTGTTGTTTAAGTGTAGTGCATCAACTTCCTTTTTGTTGTTATTGCATGAGAACTTTTGCAAGCTCTTGTGCCGACCATTGATGTTGTTGCCATTGTTGGTTTGTCAAGGTTTTACAAGTGCTATTCTCATCTTAAGTGTTTTTGACCCCTTTGATGAGTTTTGTTTCATGTTTCAATTATCAATTACATTTTGAATCTACTCATCACCTCTAAGCTTTCAACTTTCAACAACATTTTGTAAATGTTTTGTTTTTTGGTTTATGTTTCTAACTTTGTGTTCATTTTATTTTGTTGTTAAAGTTTCGAGCTCTAATTTGTTTCATGGTTTTTTGCTTGTATGTGTGCAACAAGTGTGAAGCTTTAGATTTGTTTTATTTATTTTTTGGAATTTGCTTTTGCTTTGTGTGTTCATCAAGCATGAAGCTTTAGGATTTTGGTGTGTAAATTTCTTACAAACAAAAAGCTTGTGCACATCTTAGACCTATTCAATTCGACCAAAGTTCCACAACCATTATCAAATAAGTTTTTATTCATAACACACATATTTGTTGTTGTTTTCCATTTGAATATGTCATGTTCATGAAATGTGGTAGTTTAAGGTTTGGTGTTCAAATGTGTGTGTGTTTTTTATGTTTGAAGTTCCATGTTTCATTATGCATTTGAAGTTTTGAGATCTCCTTGTTTCACTATGGTTGAAAACAAAATTCAACTCAAACTTGAAAACTTTTAATTTTGCTTTTGGTCATGCTCATGAAGTATAGTGGTAGTTTAGGGTTTGATGTTCAAGTGTGTCTTCTTGTTGTTTGAAGCTTCATGTTTCATTATGCATTTGAAACTTTGATATTTCCTTGTTTCACATTGGCTAAAGATTGAATTCAATTGAAGCTTCAAGAGTTATAATCTTGATTTTTGTCATGTGCTCTTGAGGTATAATGGCATTTTAAGGTTTGGTGCTCAAATGTGTTTTCTTGCTATTTAGAACATTACAATGGTTGAAGATGAAATTTGTGTTATCAAAAATGTTGGTGGAGTTGATGAAATTCTCCTTTATGTGAATATAATCCCTTCTTGATCTCATTGTTTTTTAGATGTGGAAAATGTGCATCAACAATAATGTGATAGTGACTTATTAGTTGCCTTTCATGAGGTGTATTTTCAAGCTATGGAACAACAAGCTTTGTTGTGGAAAACACACATTCAAATTTCTATTTGTTGGAGTCTATTTATTGTAAATGACAACTATCCTGTTGATATGTTGAAATGCATCATTTGTTTGTTTCAACAAGCTCCTAGTAACATTTAAAACTAGTCTAACTATGTTGTTAGAAAAGGACCTCATCAAGTATGGAAAAACTAATGGCATTACTCCTATGAAAACACATGTTGATAGTGTTCATCTTCATTTGCTTACTAAAAGAAATTTTATACTAAGTGAAAGGGCATTGGCTAAGTTTTCTGAAATAGATCACAAACGACAACATGGGAAGAAAAGAATTGGGGTGATTGGTTCTATAATCATTTTTTTTTTGGGGTCAACAAACTGGTACAAGAATGCTGATGAAACACAACAAAGATTTATTTACCTTGTGTTGTACATTTGCAAAGGCTACAAGCTTCTTTCAACATGTGAAAACATTTGGATAAAAAGGTTAATATTGTGCCAATGTCCTTGCATTATATTTCCTTCACGTTCTTCTTTTATGGAATAGGTGCTTCCTGCAATGGTCATAAAGACCATGGAATTACATGTTCTACCACATCTAGAATCAATAGTTACTATGTTTACTAACTTTCATCTTTAATATTTAAAGGTGGCATACAAACATTTGTTTTGGTCATTCATTATTTTGATGAAGCTTGGACACTTAGGCATGCTATTGTTGGTTTGTTTGAAGTGTATGAAACAAGTGGTAGTGCTAGGGCTTTGTAGCTCCAATCTCTATAAAAAAAATTTGAACTAATTCATTAGGTATTGTTTTGTGAAAAATGAGGGCAGCAACTTGGGAATTGTGGTTGTAGCATTACAATCAATCATTGATTGTGAATTGTTTAAGCTCTTACGGGTTTATGAAGGTATTTGCTTTGAACATGTGATGTTTAAAACATGTCAATATGCAACAAATGATGATAAGGTTTTAGTGGGTTTAAGTTTGGTGGAAGTCGAGGGTGTTCAAACATGTTTGTAGAAAATAATTATTTGGACAAAAAAATCATGGAAAGGGAGGCATGATGGGAGAAAGCTTGCATTGAGAGTGGGATCTGACACCAAAAGTTGAAAACTCGAGTGAAAACCGGGTTTGTAAATAAAGGTATATTGTTTGAAGAAACTTTAAAATTCAAACAAGCCATCTTGTTATGTTATGGGAAGCAAAAAACATTAAAATTGTGGCAAAAAGTTCCTAAGGCCCATGTCTAGGCCATTGCAAAAGTTGTCATTAATTACTTGCATCTTGTGATGATAACATGTGTGATGAACCAATCTAAAGGCCATTGGTTACTATCAGATGCCTTAGCTATTATAATTAATTTAATTATGGTTATGGAATATGAAGCAAATCCCTTTGATGGGAGTGAAACATTTGATTTTTTTTTATGTTGAGCTCTACACATTAAATAAAAACATGTGGCAAAAGGTTGTGAAGGTACTTAAACCTTTTTTGGAATTTTGGAAAACATTTAATTCTTGTCAAGTTCATAATATGTTGGCCTTGATGTTGGATTCTTGTTTCAAATCTCTAGGGGTTGTGGAAAGTTTTATGGGGTGTGGCAATGCAATCCGCTTCATTACTGAATATGATGTGAAAGAGGTTATCCCTGTTTTGATGATTTTTTTTTATCGACTAAATTCTATTGTTGAGGCAATTATAACACCATGTGATGAACCTACTTTTAAAATGGAAAAATAAGACAATAACATGTTTGGTGTTGTAGCTTCCATGGAGGAATCTTCATGAGCACTTATTATTGTATAACTTTTTAAATTTCGAAGGCTATCTATTCCATAATCTATGTGTGTAGATCCTCTTGCTTGGTGGCGGACCCATGAGGGTCAATTTACAAATATTGTTTTCTTTGCCAAATAGATCATTGGGATTCTTGCACTATGCCAAAACATGGTAAATATGAATACACCCAAGATTGGGTTTGTAGTTGTAAATACCATTCATGACTACATGATTATGTAGTCCATATGGATGCGTAGTTTTTCCACTAGTCATATTTTTGTCTTAGTCGTAAATCCCATGGAATCTATTATATATTTCAATTTAATATAACCATTTTGTAGGTAGGTAGGAATGGATAGGTAGGTATAGGTAGGTAGGTAAGTAGGATCCTATTTATTTTTTGGTGACAAACATTCTTTTTTAGCTCATCACAAGTAATATTTGCACTTTGAGTATATTTAATGCATGTATTGTGTGTAGACTAATATTTTTTCATCTAGCTATATAGTTTACAAAGTTGAAATTGTTGACAAAGGATATGGGATAAATTTACAACATTATTTCACATCATCCTTTGTCCCATACAAAAGTACTCAATTTTGACAATTATTATTATTTTCACACTTTGTCCAAATGAAAATAAAACATTTAAAAATATTTTTCCAAGATCCACACATCTATAAAAAAATATTAACCAAAATATCAAGTCATAACTTGATTGAAAATGCATTTGAATTTTCATTATTTCATGCATTTAAACAACAATGATATTTTGAAGATTTTTTTCTCTTTTTTTCATTATTTTTTTAAAATAAAAATATTTTAAATAAACATGGATTTCTTGGTGTGTGCATATATATAATAGTTCCCCACCTTTAAAAAATATAACGAGTCAATAAAAATGGTAAAAATGTTGTGTTACATTTATTTGTAATTATAAAAATATTTAAAAATAAATTATGTTATTTGTGAAACATATAATATTATTTTAAATATTTTAAACTCTTATAAAAATATTAAAATGATTTAAAATGTCGTTTGGGGCATGTGGAGTTCTTTTGAAATGCATTGGATATCACTAATGATAATATATTTCATAATTTAAAGTCAAAAAATTCAAAAAAAATTCATTTAAATAAATTTTCGAGCAAAAGTCTCAACTTAAATGTTTTAATTATATTATAGGCATCAATTTGTTTTCCATTTTTTGGGAATTTTTTCAGAAATGAAAAAAAATTGTTCTTAGCCACTATTTAGAAATTCACATTGTATAATTAATGATTATAAGGCAAAAGTTCTTAAAATGATAAGGTATTAGTTATCTATTTGTGCACTAATTATGTGTTTGACTATCTACAAGCTTATAATATGCTTACTAGGTACATATATGTCTACCTTTTAATTCTTTTCCTTTTTAATTCATAAGTTTATAATGTTTCAAATTCTATATTATTAAATAATTATATGGTGTTGATGATGAAGATTTTTACTCAAATCCATGAAAACTTTTAATCATGTACTCATATCCATGGTTATAAAAATACAACTAGGCACAAAAACATGCCATATATGACTATATGACTAGAAAATGTTCACTAGTCATATATGTCCTACTCATAAATGTCAAATTTTGGCATAATGCTTCAATTTGAGATAGAAAGGGCGTTAACATTAGTACAAATTAGTCAAAATGTAACCACTCCGTTTGCGACTACATGTAACATGTAGTCATTTGCTACTAAGTTTGGGAATATTTATGACTATAAGATCAAATTTCAACTATGTAAGAATGACCAACTATTGAAATTTTCATCTTATCGTTTAGATAACTTCTAAATTTATTTTCATCCATTAGTCGCAATATTCACCAAATTAATCGTATCTTTCAAATATTTTACAGTGACATAGAGGTGTATTTTTATGTATGTATTAAAATTATATTTATGACATGTTGCACATATCATAAATATATATTTGCATGTATATTAATTATGCATATGTACGTATATTGTTCATATAATCAATCTTATAAAATGATATTTCAATCTTTTAAAAAATTATGTGAATTTGAAAAAAATGATTTGCATCTTGATTTTTTTAATTTAATTAAAAATCGTTATTTGAGTTTCAAAATTGTTATTCCAATTGTGAAACATTTTAATGGAGCCTAAACATCAATATTTGGACTCTGAAATTTTTTAATACTACAAGAACTAATGTTTCAATACTGAAAATTCTTATTTCAATTTTCAAAATTATATATGGAATTTTGAAAATGTTATTTGAATTTGAAGTTTTAAATATGAAATCTTAAAATTCTTAGTTTTATTCAAAAATATGTGTTTCAGGATAAAATTATAATTCCAATTATGAAAATTATATTTAAACATTAAAATCGATGTTTCAATTCCAAAAAATGTTATTGGAATTCATTTTAAAATTATCAAATGAAAAAACATTTGAATATGAAATTTCATATTTTATTATTAAAAAAATTTATTGGAATTAATTTTTAAATTAATTTAATTACAAAAAATTTTGAATCTATAAATTAATATTTCAATTACGAAAACTATATTTAAACATTAAAATCAATGTTTCAATTCCAAAAAATGTTATTGGAATTCATTTTTAAATTATCAAATGAAAAAACATTTGAATATGAAAATTCATATTTTATTATTAAAAAATTATCGGAATTATTTTCAAATTAATTTAATTTGAAAAAAATTGAATCTATAAATTAATATTTCAATTATGATATTTTCAATTTAATTTTTTTAAAAAACATGTTGATTTAAAAAACTATACTTCCTTTCTGAAAACTACTATTCCAATTCTTTACAAAAATAATTTGAGTTGGAAACTTGATATTTGAAATTTTCTATTTCAATTCTTCAAAAACATATTTTAATTTAAATTCAAAAAGCTTATTTGATCTAAAAGTTGATATTTGAATTTGACATTATTATTTTCAATTCTAAAAATTAGTATTTCAATTCTGAAATATTTTATTTAAATTTCTTTCTAAAAATGGTTTGAAAGTCTAAATTGTAATTCCAAATTATTGTTTTGGATTTTCAAAATTCGTATTTCAATTCAGAAAATTACTAATTGAGTGTAGAACTGGACATTTCAATTTTGAATATTGTTATTTCAATCTGAAAATTGACATTTCAATTTTGAATTTTTAAATTTTAATTCAAAAGACTTATTTGATCTAAAAATTGATATTTGAATTTAAATTTTTTTTGGAATCTAATATTAATATTTGAATTCAAAAAATTATCGATTGAATTTTAAGCTTTTTTTCTACTTGTGTTCTCCACAATAAATCACTTTTATAAATAATTATAAAGATTATAGCTATTATTTATAAATTACACTAAATAAGTATTGTTACAACATAGATTTTTATATTATATAATGTATATTCTTACAATAAAAGAAATGAATTATGTTATTAATATTACATTACTTTTAAATCATTGTAATTATTTCAGATATTAATTAATGATAGTATATGCATAATTTTATTTTTAAAAAATAATGATTAGCAATCTGTAATTTATAATTTATATTTTGAATTAAAAATTTGGAAAAAGGTATAATGTACTTAGAATGATTATTGTAAGGATTGTAATTTTTGGTATTATTATAAAGTTATTTAAATTTTCTTTTAAACTTTGTAATTACTTATCTATGATAAATAGTTTTACAGTAATTTTATTGTAATTATAAAAATCAATGATATGTTTAACAAATTATTGTATTTATAGTTAATAATTACCAATAAAAAAATTTCTTGACCAATAATTTTTTTTACAAGAATAAATGTGATTATATAGTAGTTAATGTAACTAGTTTATTGTTTAAAAAATAAAAATCGTGTAGGAATTGATTTTTGATTAACAATTGTTAGTTCATTGTTTATAATTTGAATGTTTTTTACAGATTGATGTAAATAAATTATTTTAACATTAATTATATTATCTATAATTCGACCTGATTTAAAATTTAAATAAAATATTTTAGCGATTTATTTATGTATGAGTTATGCATTAACAAGTTGTGAGTAATTAGGTAGTTAGTTAGTTAAATATTAAGAAGTTATTATTTGTTTAAATAGTTAATATTTTAAGTATGTGTTGAATGTAATCATTATTAATTAAATGATTATCTAATTGTATAATGAACCATGGAGTTGAATTGTTTATAAGTTTTAAAACAAAAAACAAAAGGCATGAGGAAAACTTTGGAGTTGTAATTTAGTTTGTGAAGAAATTGTAATTTCAACATTTATCTCATGTTGTTTGTTCTCCATTTATATTTTGAACGTTATATAAACAAGTAGTGTGATCATTCAATTTCACATTAAAAAATTTGTGCACATGGGATGAACTAATAAAAAGGCTTAACCCAAAATTAAAAAACAAATTATGCATAATTTTAAACTACTTTCCTCCCCAACCTACTTATTTACTTAGTTAGGAATGTACTTAGTTTGACCTACCCATTTAGGTCAACCTATGTACCTACCTATTTAATTTTTACTTATACGAATATGTATTTAATTTAAAAGGTAGGACGTGCCTACCTACCTTTTTACCTAAATATGTAAGTAGGTATGTAACCTAGGTTTATATGCACCTACTTATGTAACTACCTATTTAATATTTTGTATTAAATTCATTTAAAAATGCCACATGACATATTTACATTGGGCCATGTGTCATAATATAATATCATCCAAGCATTTGAACCAAACTTCCTAGATTATTTCAAAATAGTAATAATATTGGGTAAGTATGTATTGAAAGGACCCACTAGGTGTGTAACCATTCTTGAAATACACATTTGTAAATTTTTAATTTGACTTAGAGTTCAAAAATTCCCATATACTTTGTGTATTGTGAATCAAAATATAATAAATAATGGCATTTAAGAAAATGAATTATTTCTAGTAACATATGATGGTGGAAAATGATTAAACAACATTTGTAACCATTCATGCATTCTTGAATTTGGCATCTTTCATCCAATACCAATTATCATTTGTGACTAATATGGCATGCGACTTGTACAAGGCGATTAATGAGATTTTAGTCACAAATGTCATTTACGACTAAAATTTAGTTGTAGAGACAAGTCAAAAATATATATATTTTTTTATAACCTTGTTGGTGTTTTAACAACTCTAAGGTGATGTTGCTTACAAGTGGAAAATCTTGATAAGATTATCATGGTGGTAAGAAACTTGCCAAATAATTTGTGCATTAATTGCATAACAATGCAAATTTCAAGGATGCAAATCTAAAGTTGTTTCATTGTAGAAAATTATGACTTTATTGAAGAATTTGAATATTTTGAAGAGCTATTGGTTGAAAATGATTAAGTAAGTTTCTTTTTTCCTTTAATTGTTCTTTTGAATTGAATTTACTTTTTGTTTCTTATCCACATTGATGCTCCATGGTTTTGGGCCTTTTGTTTTTGTTGTTGATCAAGTTGTAACATCAACATCAACTCCCATATTAATGTTACTAGGTTCTAAGCCTTTTATTTTTATTGCTATTCAAATTACAACATCAACATCCACTTCCATATTCATGCTGCTAGGTTTTGGGTTTTTTTTTGTTGTTGATAAAGTTGTAGCAACTTTTTTATGTCCTATGGGCTTTTGGGCATTCTACTTTGTTGTTGATCAAACTACAACAACTTCCTGGTTGGGTGGGTGGGTTGGGGTGCTTTTGTGGGTGTGTTTTTACATGCAACTTGTGCTGCAGTGAGCAAAGTTCTTTACAGAACTAAGGTTCAATTCCCCCACAAGCTACTTGATTTCCAAAAATGAATTACCCAATATTAAATTAGGGCTTAAGATTTCCAACTATGAAATTAGCATGTGAACTTTCCTATATATAACTAGTATGCATATCTATAATTTATCAAAATTTTGAAAATTTGACAAATGCATAATTGACAATGAATGAAAAATTTCAATGGATGCATAACCACATGTAGAATTTTATAATAATTTTAAAATAATAATTGGATGCATATGTTCTATTCATTTAAAAATATATATATACCCTATGAACTGGTTTAAAATGCCATATCTTCTGAACTTGTTTAAAATGCCATATCTAACCAACACTAGACAAAACTCACTCTCTAGTAAAAAAATGTGAATTGTGTTGTGTTTGAAAAAAAAGCCACCCATAGCTTTTAAATGTCATTAGGTGAATTTTGTGAAGGGTATAACACCTAAAGGTTGGGAAATTCTTAAAACAATGGCTTTTGGGCCAAAGGTCAAAGGTTCGTTATTTCAATAATGCTTTAATACGAGGTTGTTGTGTGATGTAATGCATGTTAGATGAAAGCCCACAACTCATACCCATCCATGGATGACATTTGGATGGACATGCGACTAAATTTTGAAATGTTTGACAATTTTTCACAATGGTTAACAATTTTTTATGAAACACCTTCCTACCTCCTTAGGATACATATTTTGCATTATTACACCCGCATTTCATGTTGTTAGAAAAATGTTGTTACTGTATATACGGACTTGGTGTTAAGGGAAAAAAGTTTAAAGTTGCTAACACCTATTTAACGTAACCTTAATTTGTACCATGAACATTTTTTTCCTGGCCATTAAAAAAGCCTTCTTACTTCAAAGTTATCCTACCACCAAAAACTAGAGCATTTACACTTAAAAGTCCCTTACTTGTGAAGAACTTTCTATTGTCAAGATGATGGTTCACCATCTACATTTGTCAAAAAGGTAAGTCCATGACAAAATGATGATTGTGTCTTTGCTCCTAGCTCTAGAAAAAGCATGTTCTTGTGATTGTTTGTTGCAAGTTTGTTGCACCTACTTCAAACTTGTCACTTGTTTCATTCAATTATCTATTGTGTTCATCTTCATTCCATTGCTTGATGATGCTCATGGGTTTTACAATGCTTACAAATCTCCATTTTCTTCTTGCAATGTTGTTATGAAAAAACTTCCTAGCATAGTGATGCTTGTGTTTTTCTTGAACATTGTCTATCAAACCTAAGGTACATTTGATTCTTCATTTTTGTGGCAATTTTTTACTATGCATTGTCTTCATGTTTATTCTTTTTTTGTTCCAAAGGCTTCACAATGAGCTTTGGAATGATCACAAGGAAAAATTATTATAATTTTTAAAAATTCCTTTATTGATAATGAACATACTTTCAAAGGTGACCATTCCACATGGAATGCAAAATATAATATGCATGAAATACAAATCAATTTATTAAGAAAAAAATTTATATATAAATTTGACAATAATAATGCATACACAACAAATTGGGAAAACATAAAATCACAAGCTCTTGAATTAACAACAAAAAATGACACTAACATATGGATGGATAAATTTCCCATTGTAGATAGTGGGTTTCTTCATAAAATATTATTGATTGTACTAGAGTGAAACCATATAACGTTTGTAATGAATATATTGTTAACCCATATATAAGTGTTTCCACTATTTTTAATTCAACCAATATTGATGTCCAAGACCAAATCATGCCTACCCATGAATTTCGTTCATTACTTCAAAAAATGAATAATGAACGTCTTATATTTGATGATGTTATGTATAAAAAATAAAAAAATCCAAATGAATCAATTCATTTATTCATTATTGGAAGTGTTGGTACATGTAAAACTTTCACATTAATGTTTTTAATTCAAGCTTTGATACATTTTTATAATAAACATCCTCATTTAGTCCTTTAAAAAAAAAGTTTTATTCATGGCATATATTGGAAAACAACATTTAACATTGATGGAACTACGATTCATTCAAGTACTTCTATATCATTTAATTGTAAAATTCACCATCATTAAGTTTAGAACGATTAGATAATTTAGTTAAAAAATATGACCAATTACAATTAATAATACTAGATGAAATATCATTAATGGGGAAAAGAATATTCAAATTTATTGATCTTCAATTAAGATCAATCAAACCTATTCACACCAAATTCTTAAATTTTTTTGATGTAATTATCATTGGGGATTTTTATCAAGTTTAGCTAGTTTGTGATGCAGGAGTTTTCAAAATTAATGCAAACAACATTGATAGTTTATCTCCAAAATTTTGGATGGAAAAAATTAAATGTTAAAAATTGAAGCAAGTCATGTGCCAATGTGATGAACAATTCATTAACATCTTAAACCGATTTCGAATTGCTACACAATTGCAATTAGATGTGGATATCATAAATAATCAATGTTTTCATACACCGCCAAATGATCCAAATTTTCTATATTTATTTTACATGAATGAAGCAAAACAAAGACATAATGAATTGACTTTCTTTCAACATAAAACGGATGTCTTCATATTGTGTGCACAAGATAGAGATCATGATACATGTCCTCAATCATTTCAATTACAAAACAATGCAAACTTCAGAACATGACTACATTCAAAGGTTCAAGTAAATAAAAATATGTTGGTTGAACTTTGTGTTGGAAATTATGCAACACATGATGGTCGTGTAAATGGTGTAGATGGAATATTCCAAGGATCAACTAAAGCAGTCAATTCACAAGGAGTCATATGGATATTATTTAATAATTCCAAATGTGGTCAACTCACAAGAATAAAGAATGCACATTTGTATGAACATGAAATACATCCTACATGGACAGTAATAGAACCCGTATCCAAATATATTCAAATTAGTTCAAATTCTTTTCACATTATAAGAAAAACACAATTTCCCATTCAATTGGTTGTAGCATGCATTATACATCAAGCACAAGGATTAACACTTGATTATTTAGCATTTGATCCTATTAATATTTATGAACATGGTTTGACGCATACAACACTTTTACATTTTTAGGGGCTGAGTATATTGTAGCAACATTCAATGCAAACATAAGAAAGGCTATTCATATAATAACAATATATAGACCTTCAACATTATACTTGTCAATGTTCATAATTCACTTTCAAATGTTTTTGGATCTAATGCCAATTTCTTGTCCCATGATAACAATTGACTATTTCATATTAACATGTTTGATCAAAACTTAACACAACCAAATGAACTCTAAAACTTTGTGGACTGACATTCAATGGAACTTCAATAAAAAAAGATTACAACAATTTATGGATCCCATATTGATCAAATATGAACAAATCCACCCACTTAACAATGCATGTCAAGAGTTTTTGAAACTTATTGGAGTGACCATAAACCAATATATTTAGCATTCAAACTCCCAAATTACATCCCAAAATATCATCACATAGGTTTTTTAAATAATAATAATAATAATAATAAAACATTGACAATAATAATAAGACCAAAATAATGATGAAAGGATAATGACTTACATATCTCACTTCATATAGCACTTTCAATAATATTCTTGAATGTTAGGACAAAGAGACATTACACAATTAGCTGCTTGATTCTATTTTGCAACTTGGGTTCCAAAGAGGTTCTTCTACTGGGGAGTGCCCAATGTTCCAAATTTTTAGGAAAAAAAAAAGAAAAAGAAAAAGAGTGTGATTAGAACAAATTCTCTGTTTTATTAAAGTTTTTAGTCTTCGTATTCAGAGCTAATTGCAGGATTAGGAATCTGATTAGGGTTCGAATCCCAAGCATCCTCCTCGTCGTCTTCGTTGTCGGAAAGAGATCCGAACAGGTGCCCATCCCACATAACCCGCTCGCGTTCATCGTGTGCGTCAGAAGGTCCGCGTCTCGTTGGCCCGGCTACTACGACTTTCTTGCTCTGAGGATTGTTTCTTCTCTGCCTCTCCACCACCACCCCCACCCACCCCCCAAAAGAAAGGAAACCAATCGTGTGCGTACCGTTCTTTTGTTTTTAAGAAGGGTTGCTGCATTCTCTTTTGGAATTGCGTATGTTTTTCCCGGAGTGAAGGACATTCTTATCGCGTGTTCCGTGATATGAAATTTTGTAGGTTCTGCTGAATTTGTAATTCAGTGCTGCTGATCGCATTTCTTTGCTGTGTAATCGCTGTGTGTATTTTGTGCGATCTCCAGCTTTTTTGGGTGTTGGGATTGGTATCGGGATCGGTATTGATCGGTGATAGAGATAGCAGGGATTTTGTAGTCATGTCTGGGGCAGCTGTGGTGTTGCCGGATCCGGAGAGGATTCGGGCCGATCTGCGGCTTGTTTTGCGGGATTTCGAGTCCGAGCTTCAGGAAGTGCAGTTGTCGTCGGCTGGCGCAGTGACGAGCTCTGGGGGGGGTGACGGGGGAGTTGGAGCCCCCGGAGTTTCGCCTTACAGTGAGACCGAATGGTTGGCGCACCTGGAGCTGAAGTTCGTGCTGCGGGCGTACCGGATGGAGGTTTTGAGGTCTTTGGGGAGGGTGTTGTGTGGGACGGTGTCGGAATCCGGAATCGCAGCTTCGCAATCCTCTGCTTCGTAAGTCTCTGTACGTTTCCGGAGTTCATCTTTCACATACATTTCTCTGCTTAATTGCTCAGGGAATAATTGCTGTGCTTAGAAGCTAAGTCCCACACATGTGAGCCACTTTGAGTGTGCCTTAAACCCTTGGTCCAGTACAAGGGTTTGAGGTAGGGTTTGGAATTTCTTGGCATTTTGTTGTGCTGGCAATCCTGTTCCATCCTCAAGGAGTTTGATGCCCCACTCTAGCACAGCTCGCATTCTCAAGTCATGTAATTGAGCACACTTTTCCATAACCCTACTGCTTGTACAATGGCTACGGAGACGCCCAATTTGCAGTGTAGCCAGTAAGACTTGCTCTAGTGGCAGATGTTTCTGGACTTGGCAGCACAGAAGGCATGGTGAATCTATGTCCTCAAATGGATGTGTCAATGAGGAGGTGGTTCTGCATCATCAGTTATTTGAATTTATGATTCTTTTGGTTTTTGTTGTGTAAGTGCTTTCAACAGTGTGGTGTAATTGTGCAGCAAGGAAGCTTTGACATTCATTGAGGACGTCCTTGTGAAGATTGAGGCCCAAGCAGAGGCTCGACTCACAGCCACAGATGTGAGTACACACCCCCTGGTGCTGCGGCTTGCAGGCCGGTATCGGCTAACTGCATGCGAGTCTGACCTGTTTCAACTACTCTTTGTGCGAGGTGCATCAAAGGCACCTTCAGTAAGAGCATTCTTATGTGGGTTACATTTGTTCTTCTTTCAGCACTATTCTTATGTCCTCTGCAGTTTCATTTGAAATGGGGAAGAACAAGGATTGTATGGTAGACTGCTAATTAAAAAAATTGTTTATCATGTTTTGGTCAGTCCATTGTGACACTATCAACCTTCTGCAGTGAGATGCAAGGATGTTGTTATTGATGTATATTGACTCCAAACAACTGTCAGGGACTGTTTAGGTCATTCATGTGCTACTTGCATAGATACCTCTTGAGTGCACAATTTGAGATGCTCAAAGGTTCAGTGATTTTTGAGTTGCTGAGATTTCCAGGGTTCTGAAGGTTCAGTGTCGCAGGTTCTAGACAGGATGACAAGGAAATGGCTATGGAGCTTTGTGGGATGAGTGTTTTGGAGCTGGAGGAGTTTCTGGATGACAAACGCACTCACATGGTTGAGGGCATTGTTGTGGGTCAGGTATCCACGTCCTTCTGACTACTATGGGTTTTATGGACAATGTTGCCATTGTCTGGAGACTTGCTGATCGATGGTGTGCAGTATTTTCATGACTTCTATGTTTGGAAACTTAAGAGACCTGAGGATCTGGGCGGAGCAACTCACCCTGATCATGGCAGGAAAGATTTTCTCTGTGTGGTGATGATTGTTGCATAGATCCACACAGGAGCAGGCAGTGCTGTATGTAGAAGAACTGATAGTGATGGTTAACACATGGCTATATGTTGCAAATGTTATATGTGTGTTGTTTCTCAGGATGATTATGAAGGCAAGACCATCCGCATGACAAATGAAGCTGTCTCTGTGTTACTGTTGAGACCAATGAAGACAGAGCAGCGCTTGAAGTTGAGCAAGACAGAGCTCCTTACTGTAATGGAGTCATCACAGGTCAATTTCTTTTAATTGAGCTCATTCTTTGTGGCATTTTGCCTCTCCCCACATTTGTAATGAGCCAGAGACAGGATATGAAATTGTTGAGCTTCTATCGTTGTACAATACATTGAATACTGTCTAGATTTGGCTGGCAGGCTGACAGTGTGACAGATACCATGACAATGGATGCTGCTGGCATCTTAAGCAGTACTGGAACTGAAAATAAGGGTTCTTTATCGGATGTTGGAGAGCCAACCCTCCATAATATGGCAAATGCAGAGACAGGTTTGCCAGGGAGCAGGAAACGGAAGTTTGGGGAGGTGAATGACTTGGATGATATAGCTGCCCAAATTGATCAACTTGATGAGCTTGTGAGAGTGGAAATGGGTTCTCAGAAGAAACATGCTGCTCTGGTGAATGGTGGAAGCTCTGAGGCAGATGCAACCAATGGCCCTGAAGTCTTACCCACTGGTACAACAGGTGGGTTGCATTTGGATTTTAGAAACCCTAATGATTACCATGTTAATCCGCTTCATGGATGACCTGACACATGATTGTTGCCATATTTGCTCTCAAGCTTTTGTGTGATCAGGCTTTGATTGCCTGATGGCTGTATTGAGAAATTTTCAGTGCATATAAAGTTATTTGATTGCCTGATGGTTCATAAATGGTGGAAGGCCATTTTCAAAATATTCAAGGAAGATTTCTGAGCTTGTTTTCCTCAGTTGGCACCTGAATTGTGGTTCCACATTTTGATGACAGGCACAGCAGTGACTGCACAGGTAGATGAGGACCCTAAGAGCTTCGAGGGGGAGCTGCTCCCTTACAGCTCAAGTCTTGAGTATCTGGATGATGCATTTCAAGTGCTTGCACTAATGCTTCGAATTGCGAAAGCTCGCCATAAGGAGGAAATGAAGGAGGCTTTCAATGATGAGCGCCCTTGGTATGATGTATATCGCACAACCAAGGTAGCCATGGACTTTCTCTTGTAGCAGTACTTGCACAAAGGGCTTTTGGAAACATTTTTCCAGGAGGGCTGTATGGTCATGTTCTTGAACTCATGGATTGGTTTGGTTTTGAACAAGATGTGTGTGCTGATACGAAGTCATCAGTGGCCTCTCCATCTGGGCTCATTGCTCAAGCCTTGCACCTTGCATAAATGCCTAAGCTGGATTGTCTCCTACATCATTCTCAGAATGTTGTCTTCCTTTCCTTTGTCTAGGTTTCTAGTATACGGGAACTCCGAGCAAAATTGCGGTTTGTTCAAAACAGGCTGCAAGAACGGATGAAGCTCACAGAGGATGGTGTGAAGGATGGAGTAACTCAGCTTCCTCGCCTTGAGGTGGGTATCTTTCAATTGTTAGTATACTGACCTTCATGGTTGTTCTCTTGGGATAGCTTGCCACTGATTCTGACAAGACTACAATAGGACAAAGCTTTTACAGGCAACTTGCTTGTTTTTGGTATTTGTCAGGCACTGGCACAGAAGTTGGGACTGGATGAGTTTGAGAAGGGAGTTGTTATCATGCTTACAGGTACTCAAATGACCTTCAGTCAATGTGAGGTTTATTGTTTCCTCTGAGTGCAATCCTTGTTTTGTGAGATCTAAAGTTGACATCTGTTAGGAAGGATTGCAGTCCAAGGGAGTTTTGAAGATTATTCTCGAGTGTGTATAAACTCACTTGCATAGGTTGGTCCACTGGATTTCTTGGAATTCCTAACTGATGCCATGATGGTGGCAGCTGTTTCTATTTCGCCTGTTGTGAAAAGCATATTTGAAGCTGAAAATGGGGATGGTAGCTATCGGCGCAGTAGTGAAGCAGTCCAGGTATCTTTTCTCATTACCTCACATTACAAGTGCCTGGTGTTGTCTATTTTTGTGGAGTTGGTGGAGAGGCGGAGAAGTGGAGTTGGTGTTCATTTTGGGATATGCTTTTAATTAGCAGAATTGATCTGGTTTAGGATTGTTCAAGTATGCCAGATTTTTTTTGTTCACACATATCCATTTGCACTGTGGCAGGTGAAGGACATTCTCATTGTCTACTTTGACTCATTCAAGGAGCAGGTTCTCTATTCACTTACATCTCTTGTTAGCGTGATTTTGAAATTCAACTTGAACATGGTGGCGGTGTAGTTGCCTGGAAGAACTAGATGCCTTTAAAGGTCATTTTAGCATTCCAGACAAATTCTGACAGAGATTAGCTGCCTTTGCAGGTGTTAGCACGTACATACTTCTATAAATCAAGCAGGTTGGTGGCAAGAGGTTTGATAAAAATGCGCACAGCCTCTTACACACGTGGTGGTGGTGATTTAATGGACCAGCAAGTTGAGCTTGACCGACGGATGCTGGATTGGATTGTGGGCCTTGATACAGAGATGAATGAACTTGTAGAAGGCAGTCATTTGTATAAACCCAAGGTTGGTGGCCGTTTGCTTTTGCTTTGTCACTGTTATTCTGCCTACAGTGCTATTGTTAAGTTCCAATGTTCTCTGTTTCTTCCTGTGCAGTTGAATCGCAGAGTCTACCTGCTTATCTCAGAAATTAAGAACTTGTGTCTGTTTGTAAGGAAGACATTCTTACAATGGCTTTCACAAGCTGATGTGTGTGACTGCTTTCAGGTTGCAATGGAGCAGGTGGTGTTGCCAGAAGAGCAGAAAGAGATGCTTCTGAAAACGGTGGACAACTTTGCGAAGTTCAGGCAGTACAGGAAGCGGGAAGGTCTTGAGGACATTATGAGCTACGGTGCTGGCTTGGTTATCATGCTGTGTGGGGCCTCAGGCACAGGGAAGACCATGACTGTAAATGCTGTTGCACACCATCTTGGTGAACCTCAATACCCTCCATATGGATCTGAACACCTAGATGCATCATCACTTCTGATTATCTGTATGTTCTATGTTCATTTTCAAAGTATCTCACTCAACTCATTTCTACACTGTTGGATGTGGTTGTTGCTATGTTGCTGATCAAGGCTCCTTGCTTTTTTGTGTGGCAGGCAAGCGGGTCCTTCTTGTGGACTTCCATTCTTTGCACACTGCATCAGGGGGTAGTAGCCGTGATGATCATTCCTCTGACCTGCGTGGTCTCTTCAGGGATGCGGATATGAATGATGCCATCATTTTTTTTGATGAATGTGAAGCTATCTTTGCCCAGGTATGAAAACTGAACCACTCATTATTTAGCAAATCTGTGTTCACTTCTCAAGAGTTGAACTTCAATCTGTGCTCCTTGTTAATGCTTAGATTAAATTTTTCATCGCCTTCTGCTGCCAGTTGTATATAGCAGAAATTCTTGTCATGTAAGGTTCCACCTATGATAGATAATTTATAAGGGAATCAGAAATTGACTTGTAGAAGCTGGACACATTTACTATGCACTGGATGCCACAGAGAGAGCGTGGGGGCGATAGGATGCTTAACTCCCTGCTAACTGAGATGGAGCGGCATGAGGGGATCATTATGTTGGCTACCAACCGCCCATTGGATTTGGATGAGGCCATGCATCGACGAATCACGTATGCAGTACTTCATTTAAGTTTTAGTATGTGTGTTGTCATTTCTAAGCTTTGAGTTGGGATCAGGTCATTCAGCTTAGAGGAGAAGCTGGGGATGAATAGAGAGTACCCAGCTTAACATTTCACAAAAATGCTTTCTCAAACTTGTGGTTTTGATTGGACAGGTGTGTGAGTGAATTTCATCCACCAGATCACACACAGCGTCGTAAAATATGGCAGCTGGCCTCAGTACGATTGCCAGTTACTGAAAGCATTGATTGGGATAAAATTGCTCTGAGGTAAATTTGCTGCTGTTTCTGCATTGCAGCCCTTTTATGTTATTGCCACAGACTTGAGATGGAGGAATTTGATCTGTTGTGATTTATGAGCCAGTGTTGTTGATTTTAGCCATGTGTCATATGTATAAATATGGCTGCACCTGGTTAAGAATACAGCATTGCCTCGAGAGCTTGTTTTATTGTCCGGGTTAAGCAGAAGCCTCAATTATTAGTTGCCTGGAATCCTATAATGGTGTCTGAAATACATGGTTTGGAACCAATGCCCATGTGTTTTCAGCTGAACAATGTGACAAGATTTAACTTCTGAGAGTGTCTAGACACTGTATTTGTCTGGTTGTCAAGCAGAAGTTTCTGCATTCGCTTACTGCCTTGCACTTCCAGGATTCACTGAATTCTGTGTTACTTGAACCTGATTGGGATCCAGGTATGAGTTGACAGGTGGTTACATCAAGAATGCACTAGTCAGTGCTCTTCTCTCTGCAATATCAAGGGACAGTGTTAATCCTGTGGTAACAGAAGAGGACATCATCTCAGGTTGCAGGCTGCAAATGCGTGGGAGCCTGCAGGCATGTTTGATATGGCCAGATTTGTTTCCACTCCTAGTAGAAACTGTTGAAGATTTTTGGTGTGGAATTTACTTTCCCACATAGACATCCAACACTGAGATGTAAACCTTTTTATGCAGATGAAGTCATTTACACACCGTGTTGTGCCTAAAATAAGTATGGAGGAGCTCATTTTGTCTTCTGCAATGCGTGAGCGGCTGGATGCCATCATAAACTTTGAAAAGGCTCGGGCAGTATTGCTTGGCCAATGGGGTTTCCAGCAGGAGCGCCTTGGTACTGCATGCCTTTTCTGGGGCCCTCATGGCACTGGCAAATCAGCTGCTGCAGAGGTGCCTGTTCCTCCTTTTTATTCTCACCACATGCTCTTCGATTTCTGTGCCTGGTTACCTCAGAGTTTGCATGCTTGTTTGGTAGGCTGATGCAATCCCATTGTTGGGTTGGGTTGCAGGCTGTTGGTTTTGAGCTTGGCCGTCCTCTGAAGGTGAGATTGCAATGTGAATTTCAGCTTCCCAGTTTAACCTTGTGACCCTTTGAAAATGACACAAGAAATTAGCAGGGATGACTCTTGGCTCCAGTCATGCTTGGTTGCCTAGGTCAGCATATAGTGTCTCCCCTAGCATTTTCTCCTGTCAAGAACACAGAAACTTTTTCTTTTGAATTTTTAGAAGGTTAAGATGAAAGGGTGATAAGGCTGTGTGATGCCTATCATCCAATTTCAGTCAAGTTCAAACCTGGAGACAAATGATGTAAATCAAAACCAGCTACAAAACTTTGTGACAAGTGGTCTTACGGATCTGCAGGTAGTAAATTGTGCACAGCTCATATCAAGGGAGAGCAGCAGTAAGACAGGATCCAACATTACATCTACATTCAAAGATTCTCGGCTTATGGATGCTGTGCTTGTACTTGAAGATTTTCAGGTTCCTTTCAAGTTCAGCCATTGACATTGTGAATGCTGCTTCTTGCATTCATTATTAATCTGGATGTGGGGTATGCATGATCCTTTCACTGCTGCATTTGTTCTATTCTCCAAGATTTCACAAAGAAACCCTGCTGTTTGTAGATATTCAAGGCAGAAGATGATGGTGGTGGATCTGGTATTGGAAGTGTCTCAGCATGGTCCCATGTAGCCCTTGGAATGCTGCTGCATGAACTTGAGCGTTTCCCTGGGATCTGTATTCTGATCGCCAACAATGTGCAGGTTAAAAGCAAATTAAAAGCTTTCCTATTACACTGTCTGTCTGTATGTAGATGGGACGACTGCACAGAGTGCCAGCTTACTAGTGACACTGTGCATGATTGCATGAAGGCATGTTGGGTTATGTGACACATGAGAGCAATTTGTTGGGACGGGTGGAGCTTGGATGATGTGCACTCCTTCAACTGAAAATTTTGCTGGGGTTTTGGTGCAGGGAAGCATAATCCACAGACTGGATCCTGAGCTAACTCGGAGACTGAAGTTTCTCATTGAGTTCAAGCTCCCAGAGCCTTCTGTTCGAGCACGCATGTGGAGGAAAATGCTTCCAGAGAAGGTTGTTTTCTGTTGATGTCACTTCCCTCTCACTCAGGGGTTGTGTATGCAGATGGCTGTTGTTTCTTCAATGATTTCATGTCAGTTTTAGCTTCAACCTGAAAAAATGATACAATTTGTGTAATACCTGTGTGGATAACTGAGGGAAACTGTGGAAAATGAAGATTGAAGATGGTTCTCAATTCCTGTGCAGGCTCCACTATCTCCCCAAATTGAGTTTGAGGAGCTTGGTCGACGGTTTGACTTCACCAGTGGAACCATCAGCAGTGCTGTTGTCAGAGCTGCAGCAAAGGTAGTCCATCTTTCTTTTCACCTGTCTCATGTCAGATGCTGAATAATGACTTGGAAACTCTGCTGTTTGTCAGAAGTGCTACTGAGGAAATTAGTTTGCTTCAATGCCTCTTGATCGTTTTCTTATGTAATGTGCTTTGAATTTTTCTGTCCTGGGGGTTTCTGGATGCACCCATCCCACCATATTGAATGGGAATAGCTTGGCAAATGCTGGCCAAGGTGCTAAGCTTTTTTTAATGGGAGGGGTACTTCCAATGTAGGAATTTTTTGTGTATGCCTTGCCAAACTTTTCTTCTTGTGTTCTTGGGAAACAGGCTGCTTTGCGGCTAGGCGAAAGGCGTGTTATTGGACAGAAGGACTTGGTGGAGGCGGCTGAGGCTGAGAAAGCACACAGTCGGGATGAAGTGAATGAAATCATGTTACGGGCATTCCTTTGATCCTTAATAGGCAATGCAAGCAAAGTGGCAATGTTTTTTGCATTACTGGCTGGCTCCAGTGAACGAGATTCCCCATTCTAATGGTGGCAAGCTGTGAGAGTTTTCACTAAAGAATTTGGTAAGAAGAAGACCTACCAACAGGAAAGATGTAGGACGAATTGCCTGTATATGTTTTGACTAAGGAAATTTTCATGCAGTAGGTTGATGATGGCAAAAAAAATGAATAATGCCATGACTTGGTATTTTGTCCTTGATGACTTTGTGAAGTCTTTTGTCAAAGCTCCATGTACAGCTGTTAACATACATATGGTGGTTTGTTCTGACAGGTCCTGGCATCAAATCCCTGTACCTTACAAGAGAGTTCCGCCTTTTCTTATGTAAAAACAAGAGTTGGACCAGGCCCTCTTCACAAATGGGGCAGTCTCTTTTGACTACAAAGAGAGGACCATGAACCAATCTAATTACTGCCTAGGACACACACACACCCAGAGCCTTGATCAAGGCAGCCTTGAGAATATTCTTTAGAACCTCTCATCAGAACCCAGAAGCGAAATAGCTTCTGTAGTTATAGCCATCTCCTCTGTCCTTTTCTGTAATGCTCTTGGAACAAATCATCCTTTTGTTGGAACAGATTCAGCTGCAATTGGAGATCTGGAGAGTTCCAAGAGAGTTCCTGTCCTCGGGATATTTATTACTGCAAAGGGGATCACAATGGCATATGCTTTTGAGAGTCATAACCTTGCTGGTTCTCATTAGTCAATCATCCTCATCTGCTCACTTTTCAGATTGCAAAAGTGCTTCCTCCTCATTACCTATTTTCTGGTGTATTTCTTTATTTGTAGAACAACTCCACTTTCAGACTCTGAAATTCTCAACAAAATGTATTTCCCTGTTAACAGAAAGAGCTGTGCAATAGAAAAAGCTTGCTTTCAACTCTGAAATCCTTAATTGCGGACAATGGTATCTTCTGATGTGCTGGTATCACTGATGCTTTTGAGTAGGCGAAATGGAGAGGACGACGGTTTCTAGTGGAATGGTCGTCTTCTCCATTTCCGCTGTCTATTATGGGAGTCTTGATGTTTTATGGTGCATGGAATGGTCGTCTTTCCTCTTTCTGTCTGTGCGTTATGTGATGCTTGTTCTTTTAGTATTTGTGGAATGGTCTTCCTTCACGTGGGTAACGTCTATGAATCGAAACGTCTGCTGATTCCGGTTGGCGGAATTGTCGTCTTCCTCATCTCGCTCTCCAGAACTTGAAGCTCGTGGACCGAGAGTGGGAAGCGAAGGTGCTGTGTGTCTGGAGTGATGGCGGTGATTATAGCCAGTTTTGGCGGGTGTGCGCTGCCTGTTCTGGCTCTTCATACCCACGTCTCCAGCTCCTCATTTGTGTCAGGAGAGCCTAGTTGCTTTCCCGTGGATTACAGAGCGAGAGGTGCGTTGGTTCGCCATGGTGCGAGGAGGACGAGTAGGAGACGACGACGACGACGATCGTGGGTGCCTTGTCGTATGTCGGTGGATGTCGACAACGATCAAGACAACGTAAACAGCAAACAGAAATCGCCGCAAGAGCAAGACGAGAGAGTTCCCGTCCTTGATTCTCGGAGAGGTAGGTAGGACGATTTACTCGTAGTGTCCGGTACAAATTGAGCTGCATCTCGCCCTTGTTTCTGCGATGGGGTTTTGTGGCATCATGAAAATAGAAGTGCTCCTCGCTTGGATATGACGCTACAAAACCCCATCGCAAGCCGTTTCCACTTGCTCTCTCTCCGTGAGTGAGTGAG
>Ga0116231_10004829_pt1 | contig 27020 bp, 23 predicted proteins | sample S1TSphgellanicum_2_FD_89695 | JGI IMG/M metagenome (GOLD analysis project Ga0116231, IMG submission 89695) | Host-associated microbial communities from peat moss isolated from Minnesota, USA - S1T2_Fd - Sphagnum magellanicum MG | ecosystem: Host-associated > Plants > Peat moss > Unclassified... | reverse complement strand
CAAAATAGTTGAAAGTTGGTCTTGTAGTTGCAAATATTCTCAAATCTAGTCGCAAACGACTATAAGTCGCATGTAGTCGTAAATTGACTGGTTACATTTTGGCTGATTTCTACTAGTGAAAATGTTAAAAGTGGCAAGGCATAATACCTTTGACCACTTATAGATCACCATGCAATTGCCTCAAATCATCAAAAGTCTCCTCAATCAACTGAAGTGTGTCAATAAGCAATTGAAATGCTAGATAATTGTTTCTAAAACTACGTGAAGTTGGTGGCATTCCAAACTTTGCTACACACACCAAATGAGAATAAATATATGTAGGTTCAACATTGTCATTGAAAAAGTAAGCCATGTTCCTTGGACAAAGCAAATCATAGTATCACCTTCAAATAACCTCATCACCTTCATAGTATGTGTTCCCATAAGAATCTTTGAAAGTGTGTTTCACAACATGTTTTGGTTTATCACAAAGTAGTAGCCCAAATGTTTTTCCATTATTGCTTTCACATGGGACTGCCATATTGTCACCAATAGTAACCAAGTCAACAATTGCCTCACCTCCAACTCCATATTGTGTTTCGTTTCCAACATTTTGCATGGCTTGGTGTGCTATAGGCTTATTAAGAATTTGGAACCTTGCAATTTCCCAAGCTAAAACACGTGTTTTTTTATGGCACTCCCAACTTCCAATGTTGCCCATGCATGCACCGCAAAAGCAAGATAGATGAGGAAATTGAACAAGGGTGGGGTTTCGGCTATAGACATTTTTGACCTGGGCAGAAATTACACACACATTTTAAAAAGGGAGCCTTGTCCTTCAATGCCAACAATATTGAATTCACAAACAAAATCTTAGTAATAATTTCAATTAAATTTTCATGTAAGGAAATCAAAGCGCCTATTGCATCCCTCTATTGCCAGCCACAGTGGCACAACCATGATTATGAGTCTTGTCCACCTCATTTACACAAATTTCCTAAAAGATTTTGTTGACAATCCTCCAAACATTAGGGTGGGCTACATGTGACACACCTACAATTTACAAGGTAAGATACATGCATTAAAAGGGAGCGGATTAGATGTCAAAATATTAAAATTGAATATTGGGTAGGGACAATATTTTATTGTTTTTACTTGTATACTCCTGAAATTATTATCTTATTAAAGAAAAGCCCTTGTTGGTGGTTGGAAACATGAACAATTGGTGAATTTGAATTGGATATAAAAAACATGTCCTTGACAAATGAACTAGGCTTCTTTGCAAGGACTCAAAGGACTCTAATATAAAGTATGGTGTTTGATGCCCTTCACTTTAAAAAGCAATATGCTAGTGGTTGGAAATGACTTTAAATAAGATTCATTGGTAAAATGAAGATGAGACATCCATTAGATCCAAAGGACAAATTGATTCAAGAATTACAAAAATTGATAGGTTTGCCAAACATATGTGGATCAATAGATGAAATCCACATTCCCTTCATAGATCTTCTAAGCAAGAGGGTCACTCTTGCTCAAAGTGATTTCTTCAACAACAAAAAATTCCACAATAGTGTTTTGCAAAATGCATGTGGTGTAGACATGCAGTTTTGGAATGTGTGTGTTAGACAACCAGGGGGAGTTCATGATGGTGGTCAATTCAAGGTGTTTAACTTATATAAACAACTAAGAGATTGAGAAATTTTGCAAAAGCTTGTTCTTATGGTTAGAGGTGTGAGATGTACACCTCACATCATTGGAGATTTAGTTTATCCAATTTGAACATATTTATAAAAAAATTGAAAAACTAAAAACCTTGTAGATGTGAACAAAATAAGATATGATTCTAGCAAGAATAAAGGTAAAGTTGTGATAGAAAATGCCTTTGGTTCATTAAAGAAGTAGATGGAAAATCTTGAAACATTTCAATTCTAGAATGGATAGAGCAACAAAGGTGCCACTAACATGTGAGCTTCACAATTTTTGTGAAATTTGAATCAACCTTTTAAGGCATATAATGTCAAGAAATAAAAGGGAAAACCTAGATGGATTTGGTGCTCATTTGTTGCCTACTCATAGAAAAAAGGAGGCAACAAATTGGAATTGGAAAATAAATAATCTCAAAGTGTGATGAAAGTGAGTTTGAAATAAATGAGGGAAAATGAATATCAAATTTTCATTCAATTTGCAAATACAATCAAATCTTTATTAATGAACTTGTGGTATCCAAATCAAAGTCCACTGTTTTTAGAAATAAAAAAGTGGGAATGATTTTAAATGACTTAATTGTCACTATCAATGGCTAGGACCAATTCTTTAAGCTTCAACACCTCAACAAAAATAGTTACAATGTGTAGTTGACTTTGTAAAACCATTTGTTTACTTTCTTTCGCATTCTTTAACATCTATGAAATGATATCACTTTTTAATCATTTCTATTTTGAATTTCTTGATTTCTTGCACACCAATTGAAATTTCCTTGATTACATCAACAATTAAACTAGATTTTACATCCATTTAAATTTATTTTTTTTCAAACTTCTTGTTTGGTTGACCTTGGACACTAGGCAATTTGCATGCCCTAGTCCTTGGTGTATCAAAATTAGATGTTAGAGGTACAAATCCATCTCCAAATGCAAGAGTTTGCATTTGAGGAAATGTAGGCCTCTCTTGAGCCTCATGATTAAAACTATCATCTTCATTATAAATAATTAAAATCTTAGACTCTATGAATAGTGTTGACACTATAATCAACAACTTGGGGTATCCCAACTATTTTGGCAATACTTGGAAATATATAATTGAATTTTTTATACAATGGCCAATTTGAAGGTGCAACAACTATGATGTTAGTCTTTTTCTTCTCCACATTATACTTGTCCTTCATTTTATTCAATTTGTTTCTACATTGTCCCCAAGTATGTTGCACATCATTTGGAAAGTGAATGTTCACATCTACAGCAAAAGCCTCCCAATTTTTCTTTTTCATTGTTTCCTATTGGACTCCTAGTATATTTTTTCAAACTTATCAAGCATAAAAGAAAACATTGCATTGTTCCAAAATCTTCTTGTGGAGTCTATTTCTTCTCTCTTTCCTTTTACATTTTATTTATCATGAGTTGTCGTAACCCTAGCCTTGGGTTCGTGACCAATGCAAAAGCTTGCAAAGGTGTGAGCCAAGAGAGAGCTTAGGAGTCACATTTCATGCTCCTAGGAGTGCAAGAGAGTGTGAGGGAGTGAACCCCACATTCCCAAATGAGCTCCCACTTTGGGAGTTGGACTCCCAATGGACTCCCAAATTTTCAAAGGGCAATTTCAGGGGTCAAAATTCATTGGATTGAAAAATTCCTTATATCATTGAAAAGATTTTGAAATAGATTTGAAAATGGGCTCAAATGACCCATTTGAGTATTTAAAACCCAAGTTATGGCCAAAAGAAGGGTCAGGAGTCAAATTGCCAATTTGACTTCCGAACATTAAAAGTCAGGAATCGCCCTGATTTCCTTGCGTGCAAGTGACATAACACATAATGTTGGAAAGCTTTCAATGAGGGCTACAACTCTGCTTTAGACCTCACCTCAATTGGAGGTCTGCACACAAAGTTATGGGCCTCCAAAGCTGCGGGAGTCTTAATTTTGGGAATTTTGAGACTCCCATTTGGGAATCTAGGGACAAAATGACATTTGGGTGCTGGTCCTATGGCCAGGCACAAAGTATATTATAAGTGGATAGGTGGTGGCTTCCCCCAAGTTCGGGTGGTGGTGAATTTTGTGAATTCGTGTTTGCCCGTGGCTTGTCAGTGCACCAAAAATGTTCTAACTATGCATTAACCAACTTGTTGTTTAGTTTGTGCAGGTCCATGTGAGCAATTAAATTACTTATCACTCTTCCTAATCCCCATCTCAGAGCTCCAACACGCCCTTCTACTCTCAAAGTGTTGCAACCCAGGGAGTGTGCCCTAACTTTTTATCCTTCCATTATTTTCACATTTAAATTCGTAGTTGATTATATCAAGGAGTCTAGGGGTGTGTCATGAGTGGAAACAATTTGATCATCTACCTAAAATAACATCTATAAAAAATTAGGATGTTGAGAACCTTTTCTGTTTTCAAAACCATCCATGTTTTTATAGATAATGGTTTTCTGAAAATTCACAACCACCCTAACTTGTTTTCTATTATAGAATGCAACAATGTCAAAACAAGATATGGTGAATGTGTAAAATTTTGGTTTTGACTATTTGTAAATCATATTAACACATGGAAATCATCACATGAAGGTAAATTTGAAAGGTTAAGTGAATGTAAAGTTCACAGGCTAACCAAATAATAGCTTCGGCGTGAGAAACCATCAACATTGTTAGCGCATTCCTTGGAGTAGGCTATCGACTGATTAACAAAGGTTCATAAGCTTGTGAAAGCATGCATGTGCCTAGGATTATTCATTGATGCTTTCCAACATTACCATGAATTTTCCTAGATTTCTTAAAATATTTAGTTTTTTCTTTCTTGAAATTTCTTTGACAAAGTTGTTTAATATTTAATAGTTTTTGAATAATGAACTTTCAAACTCATTTAACTCTTGTTTTAGGTCTAATTCAAAATCTATTAAGTTTACCAGATTATTAAGAACCTTACAACCCACCTTTGCATCACTTGATCAATCCTTATTGACATAAATTATTTTTTCAAAGTAATCTAATTGTAAATGACATTTTGTCAAATTGGTGAGAATTTTAGTAAGGGATTTTTTTTCATTTTTAATTTGAAAACCTATAATCCTTAACATATGTTTAATTAACATTACACCAAAAAATGGATTTGATGATTATGACAACTTATAACATTGTTTTAAATCATGTAGTCATATTTCATCTCAAGTGATGTCTGTTTTTGTACTATGGTCAAAATTATGACTACATGACTATATACATGATTATAAACAATGATGACTAAAAATACAATTAAATAGTCATGTTGACTTGGAGTTGACTTTGATTGTGAACACTTTTGTGAAAAGTAACATATTTTTATGTATGTGTCATCGATTTACCAAAGGTCCTAGATTTTTTTCGAATTTTTTGAACTAGTTATGTAAATATAATTTTCAAAATTTTTGCCCAATGTAAACAAATATATCTTAGTTTAGACTAAGTAACTTAATTTAATCTAGTTTAACTTAGTTTAACTTAAATACTTAATTTAATTTAGTTTAGCCCAATTTAACTTAGTTTAGCCTAAGTAACCTAATTTAGCTTAATTTAGCCTAGTTTCATCCACTAGAATCTATCCTTCAAAATGTAACCAATGCATTTGCAACTACATGCAACTAATTGTCATTTACAATTAGCTATAATCATCTTTGCAACTATTTTGCACCTTTGACCATTTTTGCAACTATGTTCCAACTACATTTGTGAGTAATGATTTTTTCATTTTACACTCTAAGAATGTTTTCATCTATGTTCATGCCCATATGTCCCACTAGTTCCAAATGGGACCACATTTAATTGTAGGGTGAGGGCACATTAAGGTGCTACCAAAAGTGCCACATGTGGAGTCCATAGTTTTAAATTTTCAAAATTTTTAATTCAAATGTTTAGTGTTTTAGCAATGTAAAATTGTCCATTTGAAAGTAAGAGGCAAGTGGAATACCTAAAACTTAAACTTACAAGTTTAAAATTGTGACACATGTTTCAATTTGATTAGCTAGGGGAAAAGTTAGAAGCAAAAACACGCGTTTTTTCATTTTTTATAATTAACCATTGTTAAATAAAATATTATTGTATTTTTTACATAACAACAATTTTCAAATTTTCCATTTTAATAAATCATAGACTTTATAGACTATTGGCAATCTTATGGAACCTTGATAAATTAAATTATTAAACATATTTGTAAGCCCTTATTTAACATTACAATAGTTTCACAATCATACTAAAAAAAGAAAAAACATTTCACACATGTTAATTATGTAATAAAAATCCATAAATGTTTTATGGACTATGACAAAAGATGTCTCACGCACTCCTAACTCCTTGAAGGACTCAAATGTGAGTCCAAGTAGAAAATAATGGAAGAGGGAGGAGTCGGGCACGCTCCCTAGCTCATAACACTTTGAGGGGTAGAGGGGCGTGTTAGAACTTCGAGATGGGATTAAGAAGAGTCAATAGACCTCGGATTGAGATGTAATTTGAAGCAAAGTTGTAGCTTTTGTCGAGAACTTTCCAACAGTATGTCGCACGCCCTCTACAGCCAAGTAAATCGGGTTGATTCTCGAATTTTTCTAGTTGGGAGTCAAACTGGCAATTTGACTCCCAGCCCTTTTTTTGGCCATAACTTGTGTTTTAGATGTCTAAATGAGCAATGCAAACCCATTTTAAACATTTGTGTTCCAAGAGCTTTCCAATGATGTAAAGAACGCCACAAGCCATTGAGTTTTGACCCCTGTAATTTTTGAAATTTCAGGAGTCCACTGGGATTCCATCTCCCAATGTGGGAGTTGCCTTGGGAGTGTGAGGGTTCACTCCCTCATACTCTCTCACATTTTCTTACACTCCTGGGAGTATGTGATGTGACTCCTGAGCTTTTTCTTGGCTCGCACCCTTGCGACCTCTTTGTTTTAACTCTTGGGCTTCCTCTTGGCTCGCAACCTTGTAACCCCTTTGCTTTGGTTGTGAGCCCAAAACTAGGGTTACGACAATGTCACATCACTTTAAAAGTCCACCATGTAATGAAATGATGACATTTTATTTTTAAATTTGATTCTACAAATGTTATATATTAATTAAATAAGTCCTTCCTATAATTTTCAATCATGTCCCAACACATATTATACCAAACTTAAAGGTACCTCCCCCAAAACTACCTTTGGGACACTAAAAGATGGACACCTTAGTATGCCTAAACCTCACACCACAAAGGTGTCAACATAACCCTTAGTGGTATTCATAGGTATATTAAGAAAAAATTGAAAGGTATGTATATTTTTGTTGAATTATTTTAAGGGAATAATGGGGGTATGTTTCCATGGGTGTACTTATAAAATCGTATTTAGATTTTATTTAGACAAATTAACTATCTACCTACCTACATATGCTTGTTTACCTACCCAATCGAGGTTACTTATGTATTTACTTAAATTTACTTGCCTATTTAGCCTAGGTTCTATACCTATTTAATGTAAGCTCATTAAGTAATTGATAATTAATAATTAATATTTATAGCCAATAGGTAATAATATTTATTTTTAGTGTATTAGTTATATATATATATGAACTATTAATCAATCATTTATAATTAACTAGTTAATTAATATATTTTTATTTTTATTAGTTGATTATATATTATATATTAAAATTGTGAACTATTAATTAGTAGTTTATAATTAATATGTTTGTTAATTATTACTTATATACTAATTATTTTATGTTTTATATTATGAATAATGAATTAATAACTTTTAACTAAATAAATTAGTGATTAGTTGGTTAGTTTAGTAGTTGGTTAGTTAGTTAGTTACTCATCTATTTAGTTATATAATTATATAAACTTTTTAGTTGCAATCTAGTTTGCAACTAAATTACAATTTCAAAATTTATCCATATGGTTAATCTTTCATTTCCATCTTGAAAACTATATAATGAAAAGACTTAGTCCTACATTTTCACATAAAAAAACCCCATGTCATTTGGGATGAACTAGTAAAAAAAGTTTAACCCTAAAAGCTAATCCTAAAAAAAAATCGTATTTACTTACCAACCCTTTAGTTTACCTACCTCTTTAACCCAACTACCTAGTCTTACCTACCTACCTACTTACTTAGTCCGACCTACCTACCTAAATATTGATTTTAATTGATTTTCACCAAAATTAAAAAAAACAACATGACATATTTGTAGTATGCCATGTGTCACAATCTTAAACCATTTAAAATAAATGATGAGGATCCACTATCTATTTTTTTAAAAATTCCAAACCTTTTTCATTTGTTGTGTGTCATTATGTAAGTTATTAATTTTTATGGTAATATATAAATGTCATACAATAATATATGAATGGTGAAGTATTGGTTGATTATTGACTTCATCCACACTTGCAACTAGTGTCTTATGCAATTTGTTTAATGCAACTAAATAATTTTTAGTAGCAATTGTCCTTTGTAATTAGAATATTGTTGCAAATGGTAGTTTTTTTTAGAAAATTTCTTTTAATGACTTAATTTAACTTAAGTAACCTAATTTAACCTTAATAGTTTAGTTTAACCAAGTTCAACTTATTTAGCCTAAATAAGTCAATTTAATATAGTTTAACTTAAGTCGTCTAATCTGGTTTGATTTAATTTAATTTAATCTAAGTAGCTTAATTTAACCTAATTTAATTTAAGTAACCCTAATTTGGGCTAGTTTAACCAAAGTAGCATAATTTAACCTAATTTAACTTAAATAACTTAGTTTAACCTAATTTAGTCTAATTAGCATAATTTAGCCAAAGTAACTTAATTTAACATAAATAGCTTAATTTAGCCTAGTTTAACCAAAATAACTTAATTTAGCCAAAGTAGCTTAATTTAACATAAGTAGCCTAATTTTCCCTAGTTTAACAAAAGTAGCATAATTTATGTTAACCTATGTTAGATTAGCATGTGGCCTAGGTTAGCCTAAGTTAACCTATGCCAAAAAATGTTATTGTTTACACTTTTTTGATAATTAATTTTATTACAAAAAAGATGTTGTGATGCAATGTTTAAGGACTTGAAAACTCAAAGTGGAAGTCAAGGGTTCAAGTCATCCCACTTAGATAATAGCTAAATTCTTAACCTAGGCAACTTGTTTAGCCTTGGTGTTTTTTTGGTATAGGTAGTTTAGCCTAGGCTAGGCTTTGCAAGTTAGGTTGGTTAATATAGGTGTTTTAGGCTAGGTCACATATACTAGCTCACCTAACTTTATTTGACTAAACTTTGATCGTCAAATGGCATCACACGATTGGGCCAAGAAAATTAATTCTTTAATTTTAAATTACCACGTGGCAATTCATGAATGGTCAATATATTTCTTGAATGTATCATAGGTTGCCATGTGTGAATAAAAAATTAATAAAAAAATACCTAAATTTATATTTTAAAGATTAAATCTTAACCATTGGATACGTCCTTCATGAGTATGGTAAATATGACTAGTCATGTAGGACATAATTGTAAATGATAATTATGACTATGACCATGTAGATGACTTGTGACATATATGACAAGGATGTTTGGACTATGTAGTCATGTAGTCATGCCTAATCATATATGGTGGTTAGGACTACAAATGCAATTGTTTTTACAATACTATATGCCATGTTTTGGTGTAGTGTAAAAAACCAATAGTTGCGAACATTGTTTCATGTTTCCTACACCATTCCAAAGGGCATTGGATATTTTTTGCATCCATTAGATATCTATGAAATATGAACAATTTTTTGTTAACAAGTTTTATTTGTAAATTCATTGATGCCAACCACATCTCAAAAATGTCCAAACCCCTATCTTCATTAATTATGTAAGCAAGGGAACTTTCAGCTTTGAACAATGGATGCAAATGACGATTAGACTTTAAAAACATAAGAAATGAGGATTTTCTATCATACTTTTTAGATATGGCCACTCCATTTTCACAACCAATAAAAGAAGAATTTAATTTCAAATTCTTGAACCTAGGATTTAACATTAAAGCTAACATATTATGAACCCTTTTCTCATCATATCTTATCAAGAAACAAAGAAAAAATTCAATCACCCCAAAAATTTCCTTCTTAATGTTCTTTGCAAAAGTTCCCAACTCAAAAGTTAAGCCAAAATCATCATCATTAATCAAAACATCTAATAAAAAGATATGGTTCTTTTCTTCCTTTAGCTTCGGGCTCATGGATACAACTACACTCAAAGCATCATTCAACAACTAGTGATCCTTGGACTAGTCTAAGATATTAGCAATGACAATAAAAGACAATATGACTTTTATAATCAATGATATACTATGTCATGTTAGTGGAAGGGGCATATGGCCAATGATCCTAGGACTGATCTACTTGTTGTAATAGAAGGCAATGGTTTTTCAAAATTGAAGGGCTTCCTTAAACATGAGCAATTTGCTTGCAAACTTGCACAATTCAATCTTATTGATTAGAAAGAAACATTTTGGAGTACATGGATTCAAAACAATGAAAAAAGAAAAAAACCCAAAACAAAGTAATTTGCATTTTCCTTTGTTTTGATTAATGTGTTCAATTTTTTAGGCTTGAAGCATGTAATAACATAAGCCTCCATCCAATACTATCTTCAGTTGCTTGATTTTTTAGGCCATCTAATACATTTATGCAAATTTGCTTGGGCATATTTAATGGAAACATATTTCTAGTCCCTATAGTCTTTTTTTTTAATAGTTGCATATTGATAAGCTTTACATAAGGCATGCTTAAAGTAAGTCCTTTAAAAACTTTCCATCACACCCACAACTTCACAAATTACTACTGATTTCAAGGCAATTGTCATGGTATTTAAATTTGCACCTTCATCTTTAACATAAGAAAATATATTTTTGATAAAACCATATTGTTCTAAAAGGTCTTGTAGACTTTTGCTAATGGTTACCTTGATGTTTCAAATACTTCAAATAAGCCAATTATAATGTGTTTAGGCATTCAATATTCTCCCAAGAAATTCACAACCAATCCAAAAACTTTGGACATCCACAAATCAAAACTTGCAATAACATAACCATGATTTTACCAACACTAATAAAATATATGTTTGTTTCCTTGTTTCAACCAAGTTTGGTAACATTTTTTGATTGAAAGTTTTTGGACGAGAAAACAACACAAGGGCATAATTACATTATTGAACATTTTAGCAAAATAATTTCAACAAATTGAATGGGCAAATGATTTTTGATAATTAAAAAATTCAAATTTTCCACAAAGTCTTTCTAGTTCACATTATCCTTCTTGAAAGGATCTATGGCCCTAAAAAAATTGGAAATTGCATTTTCATTCATTGCCGACCTTTTATTTGCAAGTTATTTTTCAAATGGATTTTAAAACTATTGTTCATTTCTTCCTCAATGTTTTTGACAATTAGTCTATGGTAGCATCCACATGCTTTTTTAATACACTTATGCCATTTTTTTTGAAATATGAAATAAGACCTTGCTTTAATTTTTTCCTTTGTCCAATATTACATGACCTATTGGTCTATTATAACATAACATATATCATCTAACCTATGGCACCTTAACATCAATTGGTGATTATCATTGACAGAAAAAATGTTTAAGATTTTTTTTTTTGCCATGGGGTTTGCACTTTGACCTTTGTTCATGTAATTTTTTCATAATCAATTGCATTGTATCATCATTTTTTAATTAAAAACTTGGAATATCTTTAGACTTTTCACCTTAATTTTTTTCCTATGGTCTTATTTCACCCTCATTAATGAACACATCACAACCTTCATCTAAAAAATTGGCTCCATTTTTCAAGACATGTTAACAAACCAAGGCTGAAAAAACAAAACAATTACATTGATTCTAGTTGCAAAATGTGAAAATGCACACACATTAATCACAAGTTGATTAAATTTTCATGAAAAAAAATGCAAATAAAGTGTAAAATTGTGTTAAAATGCTTTAACAATAAAAGATAAAAGTTAAAATTGCAAGTAACGTTTTCAATTTCAAAGCTATTTTTGCACAAACAAATCCAAACATATTATCAACACATTATCTTCAATGTAAGAGGAAAAAAATGGACAAAATCAAACAAGTTTGGGAAAAAACAAACACATTTGAAATGCAAAAGTTTTTGTTAAAACTTTACAACCACAAATCTTTTGCTTCCAACAAAACTCCAATTTGAAGGACAATGTAAAACTAGGGGAGTAATAAGCACAAAAGGAGAAAACGACACAATGAAGACCAACAACCAACAACACAATGAACACTAACAATATCACGATGAAAAATATGGTAGTACTTGAAAAAAAAATGAACACAATGAACATTGGTAGCAATATGATTAACACCAACAATAACATGATGAACATTAGCAACTAACAACAACACAATGAACACCAACAACCAACAACAACCTGATGAACTTCAGTAACAACACAACATGAACATTTGGAAAAACACAATGAACACCAAAAACAACATATTTGATTTATAATCATGCTTCCCAAGCAGGAAAATGACGCTTCCAACTTACACACTAAACCTAAACATAACCTCCACCTTTAACCCTAAACCTTAATTAAGCCTAGACTTTTCATTCCAAATCCTTAAAAATAGGAGTTACAAGTCATTTATAAAAACCTATTTAAGAATCAAATTTTAAATATAAAAAAAGACCATGTTCTAAATATGAACCATGTATTTCAAATTACGTACATTAAGATCCAAGTGTCATCTAGGGTATCACCTCAAGTTGATTCTTTGTGTGAGAATTGGACTAGTTCTAGACCAAAGTTTGGTACCCGCCCAACATTGGTCTAAACATTCCTTAACCATTTCATTGAACTTATTATTCGTTAAGGGCTTTGCAATGGGACCAACGTGGGAATCACCATGGTTTGGGATTTCAATGGGATAATCAAGTCAAACAAACAACCTTCCTTAATAGATAGATTTGCATCCTATGAAATGTTTTGAAACTCACATTGGATCATTCTTTTGTTCCATTGTGGAGACTAAACAATGGAGCAAAATAATCCTTCAAAAGAGTGGGGTGTTCTAGAAATAAGCGACTGCATATGCCAAAGGGGTGCTCATTTTGGGAATGCCCAACTTGAAAAGTGTTACCTATTTGAAAGCACTAGGTAAAAAAATTTGTTTTCCCCTTTTTCTCATGATGATACCTTCCAAAGATCTCAAGGGAAAAAATAAGATAAAATAGGCAAGGCATTGAAAAACAAAACATTCATCCCTTTTGTGAGGAAAAAATCCATTTGATATTGTGCCCTCTAGATACACTAATGATATTGTGCCAATGTTTACCGAATTGAATGTTTTTTTCAAGCCTAACCCTCTCTCCTTTCTCCTACCCACTTACATGATATGAAATGGAAACTTAATTTTTTTTTCTTGTTTTTTTTTTCCTCCTTTTTGTGAGGTTATTGTAAAAAATTTGGTTGTATGGATTCTATTCTAGTTGATCAATCACATGCCCAAAAATCATGCCCTTCTTTTGTTGATTTAACTTATTAAAATAAAGTATTCATTGTTTCATTCCATTCATTTCTTTTGTTTATTATTTGCAAAAGGTTATATAGGATTGCGATTGATTTGCTACAATACAAGATGATATTCTATTGGAATTTTTGTTCATTACAACTATCATCTCATTGGTATACCAAGACTGGAGAGAGATGGTGCAAATTCAAGGAGAACCTTGCATTGAATGGTAGGTATTTAATATTTAAAAGAGATGGGTGTCTCTAGTGATTTAAAAATTTTTTTTTTTGTTGTTACTCAACCAAAAAAATTAGGAAAATTCTAGAAAAAGTGTGATTGCAAAATTAGTTGAATTTACACTTAGAAAAAAAAAACCAATTCCAAAGAAATAAATATTAAAAGAGATGGGTGTGTCTAGTGATTTAAAAAATAATAATTTTGTTGTTACTCAACCAAAAAAATTAGGAAAATTCTAGAAAAAGTGTGATTGCAAAATTAGTTGAATTTACACTTAGAAAAAAATAAAAATTCCAAAGAAATAAATATTAAAAGAGATGGGTGTGTCTAGTGATTTAAATTTTTTTTTTTTTTGTTGTTACTCAACCAAAAAAATTAGGAAAATTCTAGAAAAAGTGTGATTGCAAAATTAGTTGAATTTACACTTAGAAAAAAAATAAAAATTCCGAAGAAATGACAAAATTTGTCCCAAAAATATCACACTGGTAGGCAGCCTGTTTTTTACTTTCTACATATAGCCATAAAGAGAGAGAGAGAACAAAAAAAAGTGCTAAAATCAAGTGGTTTTTGAGATTTTCCATAGCCAAAATTCAACCAAAATTTAAGAAAAATCGCCAGATTTTTTTTTTGCATGGTTCAAGGATGTTAGGCGAAAAATATAAAAATCCTGTTTAATAAATTTTTACATTCATAGTTAGTTTTTAGCCAAATCTGGCTAAATCCTCCTCTGGATAATCGCCACTTTACAAAATTGACATTAAAAACATTGCCAGGCAGGTACCTTACGTAGAGGTACAAACAAAGGCATACATAAATACAAAGGTACAAGGTAGGTACATAAGTAGGTCCATAGTTCATAGGTAGGTACATAGGTAGAGCCACGTGTGCAATTACTAGAGGTAGGTACCTAGTCTAACGTAGCCAAATGGACGAATGGGCTTTGCTCATAGATACCCTTCATAAGTGTTATCTTTTGCGGGCATCTTCCCCCCCTCATACTATAACACTTATAGAGGTCAGGTTGTAAAGCGCACCACCTGGTGCCTTTCTCCTTCCTCTCTGTTTTCTTCGTTTTGTTCTTTTTGCTCGTGTTTTTTGGTTTTCTTTTGACTTTTTTTTTTCCTCGATTTATTTTTATTTTTTATTTGGATTCGATTGCTGAGAAGTATGTGCGCTCGATTTCATTTTTCGGGGATTTTTTCTCTTCTGATTTTGGTCTGGATTTTTTTGTTTTTTTTCTGCTGAGATTTCTGGGCTGGAGATGGTGGACTTCCTGGTTGCGGATATGATGAAAGCAGAGGAGGGAAGAGGAGCAAGAGCAACGGCAGGAGGAGAAGGAGAAGGAGGAGCAGTAGGAGGAGGAGCAGGAGCAGCAGCAGAAGAAGAATTTCGGGGTGCTGGAATCGTGGAGGGACAAGATAGAGGATTTTTTTTGGATCGCGGGGTTTTTGGAGTTGCTGCGATGCTTGAGTAGTAGTGTTGCTGCTGCGTTGTAGTGAGGAGACAGGAAGAAGAAGAAGAAGAGCAAGAGGAGCAGCAGCAGAAGAAGCAGAATTCGAGGTGCTGGAATCGTCGAGGGAAGAGATCGGGGATCTTTCGGATTGCGGGGGTTTTTTGAGTTGCTGCGATGCTTGAGTAATAGTGTTGCTGCTGCGTTGTAGTGAGGAGAGAAGAAGAAGAGGAAGGAGGAGAACAGAATGGCGGAGGTAGCAGCAGCGGCAGGGGTTCAGGCGGGGTTTACGGGGGTAGGCGATCTTGTGCCGGAGAGTGAGGAGGAGCGGGAGAAGCGAGTGAGGCGGATGTTTTCCTTACTGGACCAGCGGCAAACTGGATACTTGGACCACGAGCAAATCGAGGCGGGACTGGGAGCGTTGTCGCTGCCGGCGCGACGCACGTACGCACTGGAGCTCTTCGACGTGTGTGATTCCAACCATGACGGTCGTATCGATCTCGCCGAATTCAGACGCTATGTGGACGCCAAGGAACGCGAGCTCTACTCGCTGTTCAAGTCCATCGATGTCTCCCACGACGGCGTCATCGAGCCCGAGGAGATGCGAATTGCTCTCTCCACTGCAGGTAGGTGCTAATCACCATCTCCTCTCTCTCGTTCTCTCTGTCTGAGGAGATGCGGATTGCTCTCTACTGCAAGTGCTAACTATCATCTCCTCTCTCTCTCTCTCTCTCTCTCATCTACGCGGATTGCTCTTCACTGCAGGTGCTAATGATCATCTCCTCTCTGTCTCTGTCTCTCCTTCCTTTTGGTTTGTCAGCATTGCAGAGTGCCCTAGAGGCATGCTAGATGTTACAAAGAATTGAGAACCAGCTACAAAGCTTTGAGTCACAGAAATGGAGATATGCCAAAGAGGGCAAAGAGATGCTTGCAATATCATGCTTGCTTGCAATGTGATGCTTGCTTGCAACAATGTATCAATCCTCTGCCCGGCATTCCTCTGCTAGGTATCATCAGAGAGCAGAGCATTATTAGGTAGTCAAGCAGGTTTTTGTGTTATTTTCTTCTGCCAGCCAGCCAGCCAGCAATCCATCTCTCTCTCTGCAGTTCCTAGAATTGACAGAAGAAGAATGTGGGTGGGGGGGTGGCTGTGGTTTTTCTTCTGGCTGGATGTATTCAATTCAGGGATTGAAATAGGAGATGCAGAGCTTGCAGCATTTGTGCAGCATGTGGATCAGGACAAGAATGGTATAATCACGTTCAACGAGTGGCGGGACTTTCTGTGGGTGTATCCACAGGAAGTTACGCTATCAAATATCTATCAGTACTGGGAAAAAGTGTATCTGGTGGATATTGGAGAAGGTGCAGTCATCCCAGAGGGAATAGGGAAACACAACACAGCTCGCTATCTGCTTGCAGGCGCAGTGGCGGGAGCTTTGAGCCGTACGGTCACTGCACCGCTGGACCGGCTCAAAGTGCTGCTGCAGGTGCAGACAAACAGTGCTGGTGTGATAGCAGGCCTTTGGCACATTTATAAGCAGAGTGGCTTCATGGGGTTTTTCCGTGGGAATGGAATCAACATCCTCAAAGTCGCTCCAGAATCAGCAATCAAGTTCTATTCATATGAGATGATGAAGCGCATTGTAGTGGGTGACGGGCAACATGGCGAGATAGGAACTTGGGGAAGACTCTCTGCAGGCGGGATTGCAGGTTCAGGATCATATAACCCATCATGTTGCTGCAGTCTTGCTGACTCAATTATTGATGAAAGGATTAGATTGTACAAGAGACTGTATTGCAGAATGTTTTCTTCTAGCCTTCAAATTCTCCCACATCTCATAGATTGTTTTGCTCTGGATCTCTTGGCATTCATTCTGCTTGCCCTTGTCATTCTCTTTTGTCTTTTCCCAGACAAACAGAAGGTAGGGTGGGCATTTCAGGTGCAATTGCCCAGACAGCCATCTATCCTATGGATTTGGTGAAGACACGTCTACAATGTTACAGTGGACCAGGCAGACCACCACGGTTACTCCAGTTGTCAAGGGATATTGTGATGCTAGAGGGTCCAAGAGCATTATACAGGGGCTTAATTCCATCCCTGCTTGGTATGGTGCCATATGCGGGTATTGACTTGGCAACATATGACACACTCAAGAGCCTGTCCCGCCAATATCTGGCCAAAGATACTGGTACCTTAACATCATTCTCATAACCTCAGAATTGAGTCTTACTTGTGCACATGAATTGTACCCTGGTGGCCCTTTCCCACATTTTTCCTGCATGAAACTGTGTTTCATAGAATTCATCACATGTAAGAAGAAAGAACATATAACAGCATTAACTCAAGAGCCCAGTGAATACAAGTCATAGTGACATTGGTAAGAGCAATCATGGGAAGAGACTTTCTGTCTCATGCTAACTGCAGCTCACATCTTTTCTCTCTTGAGGAAGGACATCTTGGTCAATGTATGTATGGCATTCTAGTCTATGGATTCCAGGGCAGGTCTGGAATTCGTGGATTTACTTAGCATTATGTACTCAGAATAGGATGTGCATGAGTTGGGACACAATAATGGATGTCACTTGCACCTGTTCTTGTGTAGACATAATGAGCTAAGCATGGACATGCTTAAGGAACCAGAGTATGGGGGTTTGAGGTGCAGAGCCTGGAGCATTGGTGCACCTGGCATGTGGGACAATTTCAGGAGCAGTGGGTGCCACATGTGTCTATCCTCTTCAGCTCATCCGCACTAGGTTAGTATCCTTGTCACCCTGCAGGTTGTAAGCTGTATCCTACATAAAATTTGGTCAGCCACAGATGAGCAATAGTATTTGTCCTTGAAAATAACACACAGTCTTGCATCATAAGACAGGAAAGAGGGTGCAAAAATATCTGTGAAAACTTTCTGCCAGCTCTCTGAAGACCCATATGGAATGGTCAAAAGTCATGAAGAAACTCAAATGCATTGGGGGTATCCCAAGGTATACCTTATATCAATGGTTTGTGATAAGGAGGAATGATGTGTGGGAGTTGTAGGTTGCAAGCACAGCCGCTCAATGCTCCTGACAGGTACAAAGGTATGGGAGATGTGTTTAAAAAAACACTAGCTCATGAAGGTTTGCGTGGTTTTTACAAGGGCTTGGTACCAAACCTGCTCAAAGTTGTGCCAGCTGCCAGTATCACCTACCTTGTCTATGAGGACATGAAGATTCGCCTGTCCATCAAGTGAGACAAACTACTATGTGCACAATTTGACATGATTTTTCAGATTCCTTACCCATGATTTGTCTTTCCTGTGTCTGGTGTGCCTGTAAAACCTTTTCAGAAGCCACTGATTGGAGAAAAACACTCCAACCTCTTCAGAAGAATTCAAAGGGGGATATATACTGGCCGCACTTGACATGTTTGTGAAGTAATTCTGGGTGGCACTCAAAGGCAGCAAGAGCTTGAAATACACAAAGGGTCACTGATTGAAGGGTAACTGGCCAGTTGTCAAGGTCTGTACAGTATCATGATCCTCCTCTTCCTGTGGTTACCTTTGAAAACACAATAGATAGAAACTCAGTGTGCATTTCTTCATCATTATTGCTATGCTCAAGATTTTGAGAAAATTGTGGAAACCATCTGTAACAATGAGTGTGAGGAGCTAGCTGATTCTAGATCAGCATGCTGCACTAGAAGCTTCACTGCTAGAAAAGCTAGTGAAGAAATTGGTTGATTTATCTTGTGCTGGGTAGGTAGGTAGTGACACAGCAGGTTTGATTACATCTGGAAGAATTCTCTTTTAGCTCTTGCTAGTCTTCATTGTTGTTCATTTCTTGTATGTTTTACTCTCTTCACCTGAAGATTCCTGAGCATTCAAAGTTTTTTTCCTTCCTCAAGTACCATCTGTTGTGGTATTATTTTTATACCACAGCAACTTTGTCCCTTGTATTTGCTCACTGCACATCTGGGGCTGAGCATGTCACCATTTATGCAATGGAGTCTTGAAGACAGTAGCAGCTCCCACCTTATGATAATGGTTACGGCCTGGTTTGTTAGAGTATTTTCTTTTGGGGACCAGGTCCACAGTTGGTTCCCCGGAAAATTGAAGTGTTCACCTAAATGTGTATAAAAAGACGAGGTGAGTTTCGTGAAGTTCTGTCTACTTGTACACAAAATTTGTATTGCAAACTCCTGTAAAGAGTCTTTGATACTGCTGTGACTGACTTAGTGTTTGATGATCACTCTTAATGTTTCGGAAGTGCAGGTTTACTTCTCAGGTGGTACTCTCTCCACCATGGCTTTGGTTTGCTAATTTCTGTCTCCACTTTAACTGAAGAAAGTATCAGGTTTGGATTTTGATGCAGGAGGATGGCAAGCAAAGAAGCAGCAGAACCTCCAAGAAAGAAATACATATCAAGTGATTACTAACCTCAGCCTCTCAAGTGTTTCCTGAAACTGTTGCAACAAACGAACCCCCTTCATCATCTTGGTGATGTTAAAGGCTTGTAACTCAAGTTGTGCTCAAACGTCTAAGGTTGAAATTGCTGCATAGAAATGTGCAAAAGAGCTTTGGAAGTGTGAAGAATATTGCACTAAAATGAGTTGGTTGTCTACATATCTTTTATGTTCCTAAACATCTATCATCAACTGTGCAGTAGTAGCTAATGCACAAGACTGTCTCTCTATCTCATAGCCCTTCCTACATAACTTGAAGAGATGATGAATTTCAATGAGCTTCAAGTAAAGACAGATGCTTTTAACTTGTCAATCATGTCTGAAACTTCCTGAACCTGCTCCGGACTGCGACAAGAAGAAAGCAAGACTTTTGCAGTGGCTGCATCGGGGGTGCATCCAGCTTGAGTCATCTTCTGGAACAAGCTCATGCATTTTCTAAACAGTTTGCGACGGGCGTAAACACCCATGAGTGAGGTCCAAGAAGTAGCATCTGGAGTGAAACCCTTTGAACCAATAGAAGCAAATATCTCTTCAGCCTTATCAGTGAAGCCAGCTTGTGCATAAACATTGACGATTGTGTTGAAAGTGCTGAGATCTGGCTTGCAAGTACTACCCTCCATTGCCTGAAATAGACTCTCCATTCGCTCAAACCTGCCAACAATCAAGGTAAGTGCTCTGCCAGCACCACATCATGAATTATGTTTCAATTGATCCACACTCAAGTCAAAACAGGAGATGTTGCTACCATCCATAAGCAGAGCAACAACTTCAATACCCATTTCTGAAGAGATGGACAACTCATCTGATGAGTGCAAAGTATATTAGCGAGGGACTTGTGAGTATGGGAGTTTCACACCTTCCTGAATTACCATAAGCGCTGAGAAGAGAGTTGAACACAAAAGTGTCAGGCCGCAAGCCAGTATTCTCCATATCTTCAACCAAAGCTTCAGCCTCCAATACCCGTCCTGCTCTTGCATATGCACTCAGGAGAAGCATGTGAGACTTCATAGTGGGCATGAATTTTGCCTCCTTCATTGCCTTGTAAACTGCTTCTGCATCTGCAACCCATGAAAGACAGAGCTATGATGCACCATAAAGTAACCATCATCATCAAGAAGAAGCAAGCAAGCAAGTGCTCCTCCCCAAGAGTGGTACAATTCCCTTCCAAAAAAAAGCCTCACGCAATGTGCAATAAGTTGGGCTGAGGATGAAGAGCAACTCAATCAAACTGTCATTTCCAGAGTCCTTTCTCCTCCTCTTCATCTTCCTACTCACTTCAGCAATGCAAAAAATGGAATGCTTGAATTTTGTTAGACAATACCAGTAAGGAGCTTTTACCATCAGACAACCCAGCTCGACCAAAAGCATCAATCATTATGTTGTAAGAGACTTGATCCGGTGCTACCCCTGCTTCCAGCATTGTCTCAAAGACTTCAGCAGCACCTGCTGCATGTCCTCCTCGGCTGCACGAAACCATCAACCCATGATTTCTGTTAGAATGAGCTCCTCCTGATCAGTCTACCTGACACATTCATTTACTCTCATGACCACCACCATGCAGCAAGCAAAGAGGAACCCAAGTTTATAATGTTCAATTGCACACTAACATCCTGCTTCTTCTTCATCTTCTTCATCTTCATAATCTTGTTTGAGCTTCTCAGAATCAAAAATACCACAACAAAAACAAGACAGACAGTTGAGTTCACCGTCTGCCCCCAACAACCTGTATGCTTCTAGAAGAGCGTTATAGGTGTAGACATCAGGATCAAAGCCAAATTCTTGCAACTCTGCAAAGAGTTCTTCAGCTTTCTCACAAAGACCCTCTTTTGCAAATGCATTTATGAGGGCTGTGTAGGTGAAAAGATTAGGTGGACATAGTGCACGCTTCATACTTCGGAATAACTTCTCTGCCTTCAATGGAGCCTGAGCCTACAAAACAAGGAAAAAGCCAACTATCTACTTTTCAGCTTTACTAAAAAAAAGGACACTTCAAAGACTGCTAAAAAGAAACCTAGGGATTTTGCACTTTTGAGCTTTCAAGTATATAGTGTAAGATTCTGGGATTAGTCTGCATCCAATGGTCAAGTAGAAAGGTGTGCAACATTGGAATGCTTAAGAAATAGATTCTAGAGAAGAGTTTTAACAGACAAAATGCAAATTAGCATAGGGAGTAAGGTATGACTTACTCTACCATAAATATTGATCATAAGAGTATATGTGTTTGTAATTGGTAGACACCCCACTCGCTCCATAGTTAGGAAAACTTGCTCTGCTTCACGATACTTTCCTCTTTTGCCCAAAACCTCCAAGTAGGTGTGGTAAGTGACCAGCCCTAACAGCAGAAAACAATCAGTTAAAAGAGCTGCTCTTTCGTCACAACAAATCTCTCTGAAGAATCGAGGACATTCAGCTACCCTAGTGGCTAAGGTAAGGCAGCAAAGCTGGTGGTTGGGGGTTCAGATCCCAACTGGAAAACCCCCTCTCCTCGTGCTCTCTGAGGACAGTAAGCTACTGTGGTGGTTGAGGCTGTTGCCAGAGTTATCAACCCCAAAAAAAAAACCTCTCAGAAGAATCAACCTATCTTGAGATCTGCACTTACTGCAACCTGGAATTGAAATCCCACAGCTCCAAAAAACAAATGGATTCTATTTTGTCACAAGCATGATGCTTTGAAGGAGCTGCTTCCCATAGTTGTCAAACTCAACTGCAATAACACAGCTGACTGAATGCACTGCTTATGCAAAGCACGGGAGAAACAGAGGGCATTTGAATCCAAGGAGAAGAATGTGCAAACAGATTTTGTTTCTCCTCGTACAAAATTGACAGCAAGAAAAGCAATCGTCCTTCTACCAAAAAAACACAGTCTGCCAGTCTCATTGGCAAAATTTAGAAGCAAATCTGCTTTACCTGGGAAATAGTTGTGCTCTTGCATTTCATTGAACAGTTGCTCAGCCCTCTCAAGTTGACCTCCACGAGAGTAAGCTGCCATGAGAATATTGAAGGACGTCTCAGTGGGCACACACTGGCGCTGCTTCATACTAGCAAAAGTATTCTCAGCTTCAAGCCATTGCCTGGTTCGTCCATAAGCATCCATCAGCATATTGTAGCAGCCAACATCTGCCTTGAACGTATCTGTCTGAAGCACCCATTCATAAACCTACAAATCCCAGCAAGGAGCAACAAATAGGGTTACAAGAAATTCTTGCAAAGATTTTGTGAAGAGGATGGTGAGTGCTCAGGTGTGTGTGGAGAGAGAGAGAGACAGGGACACGTGTGCATAGATAGAGACACAAACACAAAGACACAGAGAGAGAGAGAGAGAGAGAGAGAGAGAGAGAGAGTGTTTGGAGAATACAGCAATTAGGGTTTGTACCTGGATTACTCTTTGCCATTCTTTCTGGCGTCGGAGGTGAGCCACAGCATTCAACAGATCTTCCCATGATTGACTTCCGCGAGGCAGAGCATCAAGCACATGCCAAACACCACCTCTGATGTCCTGTTGTTGCAAAAGATTTCGAGCCAATGCAGCTGCTTCTGGACTGAGCACCTGTGGGACTCGCTCGGTTCCTGGCTCTGGAGTGTTTCTCCATCCTTTTCCTCTCCTATACCCTACTGCAATTCTTCAAACCACAAGCTATAAAATTCACAGACTCTCTTTGCATTGCAGCAGCAGATTTCCTTCACAGCAGGCTTTGTTCAAGAAACTCGAGCACGCACTTACCTGTTTTTCTTGCTCTCCTTGTGGCTACTCGTGAGCTCTGCTGCGGCGTGTCGGGACTAATTCCCTCCACCAACGACTTCTTCGCCGCAGTAGGTACAAAGACTACTTTCCTACTGGCACCACGACGAGTACAGGAAGAAGAAGAAGACGAAGAAGGATCATCTGAAAAACTTCTTCTTAGCAGACGCTCAGGTGCTGCTCCGCTGCTGCTGCAGCAGCCCCTGCATTACCAAAACAAAACCCCATCCATTTGTAAAATGGAAGAACTTTCTTCTTCTTCTTGTCCATCTTGATCCGAAGAGCAAACTGCTGATGTCTTCCTTATTGGAAGAGAATGTGGTAAGAGCAAAAACAAAAAAAAAGGAAAGAAAAGACAAGAAGACGATTATGCACCTGAATGAAACTCCAGATATGGCGGTATGTAGAGGAGTTGCTGCTGCCGCTACTGTTGCTGCAGAGAAGCTCATTTCACCTACAAACTGAGAGAGAACAGGGATGGATGCTCAGGGAGGATTTGCTTACTGTCTCTCTCTTTCTATTGTCATTATTGTTTCTCTTGCAACAGTAGAGAGGCAACAATCTTGTGAAGAACAACCAAAGTCTGAATTCGTTTTTTTTTTGTTTCTCTTGGATCTTCTGCAGAGCAAGCTCGCCTTCTTTCTTGAGCACAAAATCTCAGTTCATTAGTGGGTGTCAAACCTGTGCTTATCTCACCAGAGATTAGCCCTAATGGCAGAAGTGGAATTTGGCACTGATTGCTAGGAGTACAAGTGGTTGGCCTAGAACATTTGCTGATGAGATTAGTGCTGATCCAAAAAAAAACTTCTTCCCAACTGATTTTGGTTAGGTTTTGGGACTTAAATCTTTTATCTCCCTAAATGTTCAAAACACAATTTTTGAATGTCAAATGTTGTGAACGAAGGTAGATGTTTTGCAGGAGGAGTTGGGTGTTCGATTAGAGAAGAATATTTCTTGAATGTCAAATGTTGTGAAGGAAGGTGGATGTTTTGCAGGAGTTGGGTGTTGGATTAGAGAAGAATATTCTTGAATGTCACATGTTGTGAAGGAAGGTGGATGTTTTGCAGGAGTTGGGTGTTTGACCAGAGAGGCATAAGTTTTGAATGTCAAACGTTGTGAAAGAAAAAGATGGATGTTTTGAAGGAGCGGGGTGTTTTCTTAGAGGGAGCTTTGTTGTAATGGTGAATGTTTTGAAAGAGAGGTGAGCCTTGTTTGGAAGGAGTTGCCTGTTTTGATGGAGGAAGAGTTTGTTCATGTGGGGTTCTCATGAAGAGTGGATAACAATTTGTGCACATGTGAAAAGGTGCTGCAACTCTATCTATTCTTGTTGTGATTCAACAGCTGCAGCAGAACGCATGAAGTGAGCAATAGTGGGTGTCAAACCTGTGCTTATCTCAACACCCAGCGATCAGTGTTGATGTCCACTTATGCCAAAATAAGCCATGATTTCAAAGATAGAAGAATAGGTTCAACACCCACTGATCTTTCTTGTCTTTTTTCGCCCAATCAATGGATAACTCCAGTAGGGAAGAAAACTTGACTCATGAGATTGATTGGTTGATTGATTGATGATCAATCGGGAGGCAGTCAGATTGTGCTTGGATCGCAGGTGCAGGAATGGACACAGATGCAGATGCTTCTGCACATGTGGATGATGAACTGGGAGGCTGATCAGCAGGGCATTCAAGACACAGATCTTCAATCAGCAGCAGCGGTGTTTTTCAGGTCTGTTTCCAGCAGAGAGAGGGAAGCTCACTTTCCATTTTGCATGCAAGAAAGCATACCAGATGTGAGCGACAGTTGCAAGGAACCAGAGTGGAAGAAGCATGAATGACATGACGTGGGTCATTCCTGCCTCTTTCCTTAACCGATCCTTCTTCCTCCCATAGTCTAGAAGAAGCTTCCTTTGGTAAAGAGAAAGGCGAAAAACAAAAAACAAAAACAAAAACAATAAAACAAACACGTAACCCGAAGTAAGTAGGTAGGCAGACCAAAGCTTTCTTTCTTTCAAGTCTCACGTCATACTCGAAAAGCCGGCAGACTTCGCCGTCCCTTTTCTGCTCCTCATTTCTTCCTCATTTCCGTTTCAGTTCAATCCAAAACAAAAAGTCGAACTGCCGTCGTCGTCGTCGTCGTCGTCGTCGTCCTCATATGCAAGCGGAACTCGAAAGCAACCATCACACAAAGCAAAGCAGGGGAAAAGAGCCAAAACAAAAAAAAAATTGCGGCGCTTTTGTTGACGCTTTCTTCTCCTTTCCAGGTCCTTCTTCTTCGTCAAGCTCCCCTTTCTTTCATGTTCTTCTTTGGGTTTCCACCAAACCAAACCCCGTCAAAAACAAGCAACCAAAAACGAAAAGAACAAAACCTGTGCGTGCTCCATCCACTTCACCGTTTGGATCATAGTTTTTCTCAGCTCCTTCAGATGCTCCCGCCTTCTGGCTCAGCTTCCCAAGCTTCTTCCTCCTCCTCCTTCCGATGCTTCCGCCTTCTCGCCCTCCTTCCCAAGCTGCTTCTTCTTCTTCTTCTTCCTCCTCCTCCTCCTTCCTTGCTCGACGAGCAGCACGCTCTCTGAGACCGAAACCCTAAGCGCACCGCCGAAACCCTAGGTTCAAAACATGAATTTAATTAATTAATTAAATTTTTGGTGATGAGCCAATCAAAATTTTTTAAATCAAGTTTTGGGGGGTCCCAAAACAATTTAATATGAGTCACAATATTACTACCATACATTATTATTGGAGTGCTTTTATGAGGATTGGAAAATGGGATTAATTAAATTTTGAACCCTGCATTTTCATTGGAGCAATGACAACCCAAATGCCTTTTTCAACCAATCAAAATGCAATTTTTTTTTAAACCTATGTGGTATTTCATCCAATCATCCTCAATTTTAATTTCCCTAGCATGGACAACCTTTAAATTTTTTCTTTTTTTTTCTTTTTGGAAACGAAGTTGAACACTTCCTTGTTTGTTAAAAAAATTAAAATAAATAAATAAATAAATAAATTCAATAAATTTGAATCCAAAGGAAAATTGTAGAGTGACTCACATTATATATTAAAAAAATTAGTTAAAAAAAACACATTTACCCACATGCAAGTTTGAACATTATTTATTTATATTTCCTTGTAGCATACTTCATGATTGCTTACACCCTAGTTCTTTCTTAATTATGATTCCTATTAAAAATTTAATTTGATTTCCCTTTCCCCCCTTTGAAGGAATTATTTTTAAAAATTAATTTTCATTAAAAAAATATTCAAATTGAGCCATTTGTTTTAAAATAAAAAGAAAAAGAAAAATACCATTACAAAAAACCATTGATCTACATTCAAGTTTAAATATTATTTATTTATGTTTCCTTGTAACATTCTTCATGATTTGCTTGCACCATAGGTTCTTTTTCTAATAAAGGATTTTATTAATTTTTTTTCATTTGATTTCCCTTTCCCCCAAATTGAAGGAATTATTAGAAAAAAAGAAGGAATTTTGATTAATAACCATTTAAAAATTGATTCATGTGTTTTTTGAAAAGTAAAAATAACATTCCCAAAAAACATTGATCCACATGCAAGTTTTAAAATTATTAATTTATATTTCCTTGTAACATAATTCATGATTGCTTACACCCTAAGTTCTTTCTTAATAAGGATTCAATTAAAAAATTCATTGGATTTTCCTTTTCCCCCACCCTTTAAGGAATTATTTAAAAAATAATAATTTTCATTAAAAAATCTTCAAATTGATTCTTTATTTATTTATTTATTTATTTATTGGGAAAAGTTAGCCCACCAACCTTAGAAAATTGAAAAAAAAAAAAAAAAAAATTTTTAAACTTACTTTTATTTTTTTTTTTTTTTTTTTTTTTTATTTTTTTTTTTTTTTTTTTTTTTTTTTTTTTTTTTTTTTTTTTTTTTTTTTTTTTTTTTTTTTTTTTTTTTTTTTTTTTTTTTTTTTTTTTTTTTTT
>Ga0116231_10004828_pt1 | contig 27024 bp, 23 predicted proteins | sample S1TSphgellanicum_2_FD_89695 | JGI IMG/M metagenome (GOLD analysis project Ga0116231, IMG submission 89695) | Host-associated microbial communities from peat moss isolated from Minnesota, USA - S1T2_Fd - Sphagnum magellanicum MG | ecosystem: Host-associated > Plants > Peat moss > Unclassified... | reverse complement strand
GTGGTTTCTTGGTTCGTGATCTGGCTTTGCTGCGCGGCGCCTTCGGCCGTCGTGAGTTCCGAAACGATGGCCGAGACGTCGAGTCCCGACCCGATGCCGGTCGAGGTGATGACCGCATTGCCCGCCGCGGAACCCGAGGTCGAGGAACTGGAGGTGGACGATGTGACGGCTGAACTCATGAAGGCTTACCTTTGGGGTCTATGGATCGGTTATCGGCGGCTGGTGCCCGGACTGAAGCAAGACTCGTACCAGACGGCGTCGCGATGTCGCCCACCGCGCTCAGGCGAGACTATCGACCAGGAGCCCGGTCGCGCCCACGCTGCGCGCCAGAGCGGGAAATTCATCGGCCGCGAACTGGCCGATCACCGCGCCATTGGCGGGATTGACCTCTTGTATCGTATTCGCCGATTGTGGATCGACGCGGTATTGGTCCGGCCTGCCGGAATCGTTCAGCGTCTTGTTCAACTGAGTCACTAGCGACTCGACCGGAGTAGCGCGCGTTGCTGGCGCCTTGGAGACGGGTGTATTCACAACCGCAGGAGCGCTCGTGGATCCGCTCTTTGCTACGCTTTGCAGAGTACCGCCCGTTGTGGCCGCGATCGCGGCACCGGCGGTTCTATTCTGCGCGCTGGAGGCCGCCTCGAGCGCCGCCACCTTGCCGCCGAGCGGTATAGCTTTGCCGCTCGTGTCTTGCTGCACCTGCGCCACGTTGGGCGCCTGACTTCCTTGTACGAGATGCGTTGCCGATGTTTGGACCGGAGTTGCGTCGCTCGCCATGGTGTTTACCTAGATTTAACCTATGTCTATCTGTTGAAAATGTTCCCTTCCCTGCCGAATATCCTGTCGCTCCTTGTCGCCAAGGCCCGAGGGCTGATGCCCCCGAGCCTTGTGCTTCCACTTGCCTCGATTTCTGCGGGAGTCCTTACTGCAGAAGCTTCAAGATCAACTGCGGTTCCTGGTTGGCCTGCGACAAGACCGAGATACCGGCCTGTTCCAACACTTGAGCCTGGGTCAGATTCGCGGTTTCCTGTGCGAAGTTCGCATCCTGGATCGTGCTGCGCGATTGGCTCAGGTTCTGCGAGGTCGAGGTCAAGCTCTGCACGGCCGAGGTGAAGCGATTCTGGATCGCGCCCAAGGCGCTTTGCAGTGCGCTGACCGTCGACAAGGCCGAATCCACCGACTCGATCGTGCTGTCTGCGGCGGCGACCGTGGAAACGTTCTGGGTCGCGAGGGTCGTCGTACCCTGGCCGTAGAGTCCCGAGGTCCCGCCAGCGGAAGCAACCGAGCTGCCGGCGATTTCGATGCTATCGGAGGCGACCAAAGTCACGGTCCCGTAGCTCGTGCCGCTTGCGGCGCTGAAGCCGTCGGCGCTCGTCGTTTGTGAAAACACAATGTTGCTGCCGTCGGCGGCGCTCAGCACCAGTCCGCCCGTGCTGTTGCTCGCTGCAGTGACGCCGGTCTGCCCCGAGTCGGCATTGATCGCGTTCAAGACGGTCTGCTGGTTGATGCCGCTGCCCGTGAGCGTCGTGCCGCCGGAGGAGTTGCCGAAAATGTAGACCCCGTTGACGCTCAGGCTATACGTACCGGCGCTGCTGGCGACCGTGGTGAACTGCCCTTCGTTGGCGCTGTTCGTCGCGGTGGCGACGAGGCCTGTAACACCCGAGCCGTTGATCGCCGCTGCGGTCGCATAGGCCGAGTCCGTGGCCTGGCCCACGGAGTTGTTCGTGCCGACCGTCGGCCCGTTGATCGTCACCGCGGAATTGCCGTTGACCGCGAGGGTCAAGCCGCCGCCGGCCGTGAACGTGCTGGACGACGCGGTGAGCGTGGTGCTCGCCGTTTGACCGATCTGCTGGCCTTCGACGCCCTGCGACAGATTGATGCCGATCGTGTTGCCGACGTTCGCGCCGACCTGATAAGTGCTCGTACCCGCGGCGCCGCTCAACACGGAAACGCCGTTGAAACTGGTCTGCGAAGCGATCTGCGTGATTTCCGCGATCTGCTGCTGCACCTGGTTGTTGAGCGCCGTGCGATCGGAAGCGCTGTTCGATCCGTTCGCCGCTTCGACTGCCAGCGTGCGGATGCTCTGCAGATTGTTGATGATCGTGGTCAAGGCGCCGGCCGTCGTCTGGGTTTCGGACACCGCGTCGTTCGCGTTGTTGATGGCCTGGTTCGTGCCGTTGATCTGGGTCGTGAAGCCCTGGCTGATCGCGAGGCCGGCGGCGTCGTCGGCAGCGCTGTTGATGCGCAAACCCGAGGACAAGCGCGTCAATGATTGCGACAACAGGCCCTGCGAGCCGGTCAAATTGTTCTGGGCTGTTAGCGAGTCGATATTGGTATTAAGTGTTAATGCCATGACGATGAAACTCCTGAAAATGATTTAGACACCGGCCCGTCCAGGCCCCTTTGAGCTTGTGCTTCACTTTCACCCGCCGAGCGGGCGGACCGGTGAGCACATTCAAAGTGTTTATCGGACTCGGGGGCGGAACCTTTAGGGAGAACCGGGGTTGGCATGATTCTTTTTCGGGCCGGCGTCACGATTCGGATGCAACGCGTTTGACAGTTGCGGCCGGCGGGAGGCGGCGGTCAATGCGCCGCCGCCGGCCTCCGCCCCGCCTCTATCGGCGCCGAAACGCCGAGATGAAGTACAATTCGCGCCCCGCTTGACTTATCAAGAGAACTTTCGTGAAACCCGTCCGCGCCAGAACGCCCAAAGTCGGCTTTGTGAGTCTCGGCTGTCCGAAAGCCCTCGTCGATTCGGAGCGGATACTCACCCGGCTGCGCGCCGAGGGCTATGAGATTTCCCCGAGCTACGCAGCGGCCGACCTCGTGGTCGTCAACACCTGCGGCTTCATCGATTCAGCCGTGGATGAGTCGCTCGAGGCGATCGGCGAAGCGCTCGCCGAAAACGGCAAGGTCATCGTCACGGGCTGCCTCGGCGCACAGCCGCAGAAAATCCTCGACAAGCACCCGGCCGTGCTCAAAATCACGGGGCCGCAGCGCTACGAGGAAGTCATGGCCTCGGTGCATGAACATCTGCCGCCGCGACACGAGCCCTTCCTCGACTTGATCCCCGCGCAGGGCATCAAGCTCACGCCACGGCACTATGCTTATCTGAAGATCTCTGAGGGCTGCAATCACCGTTGCAGCTTCTGCATCATCCCGTCCCTGCGCGGCGACCTCGTCAGCCGCCCCGTCGGCGGCGTACTGCGCGAGGCGGAGCAACTCGTCCAGGCCGGCGTCAAGGAGATCTTGGTCGTTTCGCAGGACACGAGCGCCTATGGCGTGGATCTCAAGTACGCGAGCGATGCTTGGCGCGGCCGCAAGGTCCGCACACGGTTTACCGAGCTCGCCGCTGCGCTCGGAGAGTTGGGTGCCTGGATACGGTTTCATTACGTCTATCCCTACCCGCACGTCACCGAGGTCATCGGCCTCATGGCGGAGGGCAAAGTGCTGCCGTATCTCGACATCCCGTTCCAACATGCCAGCGCCCGCATACTGCGACTGATGAAACGCCCCGCCGCAGCCGAGAACACGCTGGAGCGCATCGCGGCATGGCGGGCGGTCGCACCCGACCTCACGCTGCGCAGCACCTTCATCGTGGGGTTCCCCGGGGAGACGGAGGCCGAGTTCGAGGAGTTGCTTGCCTGGCTGCGTATCGCGCGACTCGACCGCGTCGGCTGTTTCGAATACTCAGCCGTGGCAGGCGCCGCGGCGAATGCGCTGCACGAAGCGCCGGTGCCCGCCGAGCTCAAACGGGAACGCCGCGAGCGCTTCATGGAGCTTGCCGCCGAGATCAGCGCGGAGCGCCTTGCCGCCAAGGTCGGCCGGGAGATGCGCGTGCTCGTCGACCGGATCGACGGCCAAGTTGCGATCGCTCGCTCGAGTGCCGACGCGCCCGAGATCGACGGCACGGTGCGCATCACCAGAGGGAACAAGCTGCGGGTCGGGGCTTTCGCCGACGTACGGATCACGGCCTCGGGTGCCTACGATCTCGAGGCGGTCGAGTCCGCCAAACTTGTGTAAGCTCGTCATTCAACATCGTTTACAGACAACATCATTGCGAGGCGCCGGAGGTCAACCATGGATATCACTGCAGACCGCGTGGTCACGATTCATTACACGCTCAAGAACGATGGCGGCGAGGTCCTGGACAGCTCCTCGGGCGGCGAGCCGCTAGCCTATATCCAAGGTCACGGCAACCTCGTCGCCGGCCTGGAGAAGGCCTTGGAGGGCAAACCGGCGGGCGCGAGCCTCGCCGTGAGCGTGGCCCCGGCCGACGGTTATGGTGTGCGTGACGAGGCCTTGATCCAGCGGGTGCCCAAGCGCTCGCTGCAGGGCGCCGGCGAGATCAAGAAGGGCATGCAATTTCAGGCGAGGACCGAGGATGGCATGCGCTTATTCACCGTCACGGGGTTCGCCGGCGACATGGTGACGCTCGACGGCAACCATCCGCTAGCCGACCAGACCCTGCATTTCGACATCGAGGTCGTCGACGTGCGTGAGGCCACCAGCGAGGAACTCGAACACGGTCACGTGCACGGCGCGGGTGGTCACCACCACTAGGAGCCGCTCGAAGCTCACGGCCCGCTGCGGGCTCGAGCAGCAGCTACAGGCTCGAGCCGCAGCTGCAAGCTTTAAGAGATATATTTGAACAGGGACAGGCCTTGGGTCAGCGTGTAGGCCTGCATCGCCGCGCTCAGCTGGGTATTTTGCGCATCCAGCGTCGTGATCGCGGTGGCATAGTCGACGCTTTGCAGCGCCGAGATCGAGGTCTTGAGCTGGGTCTGCTGGCTCGTTGCCACCGATTGCGCCGTGGTGAGCGCATTGAGCCGGCCGCCGACCTGGGCCTCGATCGTTCCGGTGTTGGTGATCGCCTGGTTGAGGCCGTTGAGCGCCGAGGCGACGGCGTTGCTGAGCTGGGTCGGGGTCAGTGCGGTGCCAGTCGGCGGCGTCAGCGCCTTGATCAGGCTCTGCACGGTGGTGAACAGGCTTTGATACGTGCTCGGCGCCACCGCGAAGCTGTCCGCCACTGCCTGCGTGGCCGGCGGGCCCACCGTGGCCGCCGTGTACGCCGGCGCACCCGTGAGGTTGACTTGCACGCCGTCGTAGCTGATCGGCTGTCCCGAGGTGTAAGTGCCGGTCGGCGTCGGAACGGTCGGCGGAACGGTAACGATGTTGTACGTGCTGGAGCTGGTGGAGCTGTTGTACGCACTTGTGAAGGCGATCGTAAATGACTGGCCGGTGTAAGCGGCGGGGTCCGTAACGCTGGTGGCACCGACGACACCCGTGCCGGTGTTGTTGGCGCCCGGCGTCACCGCGAACGTCCCGTTGCCGGTGGGGATGTTATTGAAAACGGCATCGCCGCTGTCGCCGGTCGCGACCGTTTCTCCCGCGCCGATCTGCACCTGTGCCTGGCCGTCGTCACCCGCATAGCTGGCGCCGGTCGCGGTCAGCGCGAACGGCGCGGCCTGGGTGGAGTACCCGCCAAAGATGTAGTTGCCTTCGCCGTCCTGGGTATTTGCAAGCGACAGAATGGTGCTTTGAATCGCCGTCACCTGTGCGCCGATCGCCTTCAAGTTGGCCGGGGATTCGGTGCCCGAGTTGGCCTCGAGCGCCAGGCTGTAGACGCTCTGCAACTGGGTCTGCAACTGGCCGAGGGTGGTGCTCTCCGTTTGCAAACTGGAGTTGGCGCTGCTGGCATTCGTGCCGAATTGCTGGCTCTGCGACAGGACCTGATCGAGCCCGTTGACCGTGCCGGCGGCCGCCGGGTCCTCGGACGGTGTCGTGAACGCCAGCCCCGAGGAGAGGTCGTTCTGATTGGTCGCGAGACTCGATTCCAGTGAATCGAGCGCCGAGATGAATTGCGTTTGTTCTAGGCCTTGGGTGACGCGCATAGTGTGATTGCCTTTAAGACTAGGTGGCGCTGAGGGCGGTCATCAGCGTCGTGAACACGCTGTTGCCGATCGAGAAGGCTTGCGCGGAGGCCTGGTAGGCTTGCTGCCATTGCAATAGGCTGGCGGCTTCGTCGTCCAGGTTCACGCCCGAGATCGACTGCACGGACTGTTTAGCCTGGGTGTTGACCGCCGTCTGCGCGGTTGTTGCCGTGTTGATCTGCTGCGCCTGGCTGCCGACGCTGGTCACGAGATCGCTGGTCGACCCGTTGATGCTGATCGTGCCGCTGGCGAGCACGCCGAGCGTTGCCTGATTGGCCATCGCGAGCGCATTCTGATTGTTGCCGGTGGCGCCGGGCTGCACGGTGAAGGTATCGCCCGCGGCCGGCGTGCCGCTGATCGCGACCTGCAAGCCGTTGAAGTCAATGTTGGCGCCCGGAACGTAGCCCGAGGTGAAAGTATTGCCCGTGGGCGTGGGGCTGATCGAAAAGCTGGTCGGAGTCAAGAAAGTGATCGTCTCGGACGTCGCGACAGGCGGGCTGCTCGGCGTTTGCACGGTCGCGCTGCCGATCGTGCCGCTGCCGGTGTTGCTGGCCGCCGCAGCCGTTTTCAGCACCAGGCCGCCCGCAGCCAGCTGCGAGGGAGCCGTCGAACCCGTTAAGGCTACCGCGACTTGCCCGGCGGCGTTCGCCGTGGGCTGAATCAGGAATTCATCGCCGGCGGCCGGCGGCAGGGAAGGCGCAGCGTTCAATGAGGACAAGGTGATCGACAGGCCGGCGGCGGTGAACGGCGACGCGGTCGTGCCGGCGCCCGCCAACGCGACCGCAGCACCGGTCTGCTGATCGGTGAGGCTGTAGGCACCCGCTTTGTAGGCGAGCACATAGCTGTCGCCGGTCAGCGCGCCGACGTTCGTGATCGCAGCCGTCGCGGTCGTGTGATCGGTATTGTTGCCGGACGACGTCACCGTCGGCGTCAAACTCGTGAACAAGTTGGCGCCCAAGTTGCCCGTGAGGTCGAGCCCGGAGTTCTGCTGCGCGTTCGCCGACGTGGTCAGCCCGACCGCGATCAAGCCGAGCTTGTTCAAGGTAGGCGCCACGATCTGGCTGCGCGCGGCGAGCAATCCGCCGAGATCTCCCGAGGTGATGGAATTGCTGATCACGTTGCCGTTGCTCGTGGCCGTCGAGATCTCGAGCTGCGCGGCATCGAATTGGTTGGGCTGGGTGGTCAGTTGCGTGACCGTGTTTTGCAGCACCAGCGGTTGGCCGGTCCCGACGAAAACGTTGACCGAGCCGTTGGTATCGGTCGTCGTAGAGATGCCGACCAGTGTGGACAGGTTGGCGATGACCGCATCGCGCTGGTCCTCGAGAGCGTTGGGCGCCTGGCCGTTGCCGTTGGCCGAGCCGATCGCGATCTGGGCATTCAGCGACGAGATCGACCGCGCGTCCGAATTGATCTGGTTGACATCGGCGGTGATGCCGGCGTTGATCTGGGTGTTGAGGTCTTGCACCTGCCCCGAGGTCGTCTGGAACGCTTGAGCGAGACTCTGGGTCGTGTCCAGCATCGCTTGCCGCGCGGCCGTGGACGTCGGATCGTTGGCCACGGTCGACCAGGCGTTGTAATAATTGGTGAGCGCCGTGCTGACCCCGCCCGCGGTCGTGCCGACGAGGTTGTCTATTTGACTCGTGTAAGTCTGTTGGGCCGTCAGCGAGCTCAAGCTGCTCTGGCTCGAGTTGAGTTGGTTCTCGGCGAGCGCGCTGTAGGCGCGATTGACCGAGTTGACCACGACACCGTCGCCGATCGAGGTCTGGGTGCCCGCGGACGAGACCTCATTGCTCAGATCGGTCGTTTCTTCCGTATAGCCGGGCGTATTCGCATTGGCGATGTTGTTGCTCGTGACCGAAATCGCGGTCTCGAACGCCTGCAGCGCCGAAGTGCTGATTTGAAATAAATCCGACATTGTTGTTCCGTCCGCGTCGTACCTGAATGGCTGCTCGTGGGGGTATCGGCAGCGTTTATGAAACTAAAGCGCCGTACCGCTGCCGGCCAGCGCGGCCTTGAAGGTGCTGCTCTGCAGCATCGCGGTCAGCTTGGCCGCATAGCCGGGATCGGTCGCATAACCGGAACTCGCGATCCCCTGCACGTAGCCGAGCGCGGTCTTGCCGGCGCTGATCGCCGCGCGGTAGCGCGGCGAACTCATCAGATTGGCGAAATCGCCGACGCTCTGCTCGATCGAATCATAGGCGCGGAACGCGGTGCGCTTGGCGCTCGCGACACCATCGCTGAACTCCACCGTCGTTGCGCTCGACCGCGCGCCGGCCCATTCGCCCTCGGCCTTGATCCCGAACAAATTGAGGCTGGAACTGCCGTTCGCAGTGCGCGGCATCCGCCGCCCCCAGCCGGTTTCGAGCGCCGCCTGGGCGAGGATGCCCAAGGGGCTGACGCCTAGCGCCGTGGCGGCGGCGCTGATCGCGGGCATCACCTGGCTGACGAAATCGCTGGGGCTCGCGCCGACGCTGTCCGCATTCGAGTCCGCGCCCGCATGCAGCAGCGCGGTGCTGCGAACGGGCGGGGCCGTGGGAGTCGCGGCGGGCCCCGCTGCGGCGCGGCCGGCAGACGGAGCGGCGCCAGCGGCACCGCCGAGTTGCCGCGTCAGCACGGACCCCAAACCGATGTCTTGGTGTTGGCTCAAGGTCAAGGAAATCTGCTTGTCGAACATATCCTCGTACATGCCCATGGCATTGCTCTCGGGGTCGCCGGCATCGGCGCCGGCCTCGCGCATGCTCTTCAACATCATTTGCAGGAACATGGCATCGACCTGCTGCGCCACGGCGTGCAGTGTTTGCGGCGAGCTGCCGCCCGCCTTCAAGGCATTCAGGCCGTTCAAGTCGCTGTAGGTGTTCGCCGCGCCCGTCGCGGCGGTGGTGCCGGTGTCGGCGGCGGCGGGCACGGAATTGCCGGGCACGGAATTGATGGTGTTCGTCATCAGATCACGATCAGCTCGGCCTGCAAGGCACCGGCCTCGCGCAGCGCTTCGAGGATCGCGACGAGATCGCCGGGAGCGGCGCCGACTTCGTTGACGGCGCGCACGATCTGTTCCAGATCGACGCCCGGCTTGAATAGAAACATGTGATTCGACCCCTGATCGACCTTGATGCTCGAATTCGTCGTGACGGCCGTTTGCCCGGCTGAGAGGGCTCCAGGCTGGCTGACTTTGGTCTCTTCTTTGATCGTGACCGACAGCGAACCGTGCGAGACCGCGGCCGGACTGACGCGCACGTCGCTGCTGATCACGACGGTTCCGGTGCGCGAATTGATGATGACCCGCGCCGGCGCATTCGCAGGTTCCACCTGTAGATTCTCGACCTGCGAGAGAAACGCAACCCGCTGGGTGATGTCGAGCGGCGCTCGCACGCGTATCGAACCGCCGTCGAGCACGGATGCGACACCGTCGCCGATGCCCTTGTTGACCATTTCGACCAGGCGCGTCGCGGTGGTGAAATCGGGATCGTTGAGATTCAAAATGATCGCATCGCCCTGCGCGATCTGCGAGGCCACGGCGCGTTCGACCGTGGCGCCGTTGGGTATACGCCCGGAGCTCGGCACATTGACCGTGAGCTTCGAGCCGTCGTTCGCCTCGACGCCGAAGCCGCTGACGATGAGATTACCTTGTGCGATGGCATAGATTTGGCCGTCGAGACCATGCAAAGGTGTCACCAGCAAGGAGCCGCCGCGCAGACTCTTGGCATTGGCGATCGAATTCACGGTGATGTCGATCGTCTGGCCGGGCTTCATGAACGCCGGCAGCACTGCGTGCACCGACACCGCGGCGACGTTCTTCAATTGCGGCGTGACGTTTGCGGGCACGGTCACGCCCAGTTGCGCGAGCATATTGGTCAAGGACTGCACGGTGAAGGGCGCCTGGCTGGTCTGATCGCCCGTGCCGTTGAGGCCCACCACCAAGCCGTAGCCGATCAGCTGGTTGGTGCGCACGCCCTGGACCTGGGCCATGTCCTTGATGCGTTCCGCGTGAATGGGCGACGCGGCGAGGAGGCCCGATAACCCAAACGCCGGCAATGAGTTGATTTTCATCAGAACGGTGAAAACGGCGAGTTGAAGAAGCGGGCAAGCCAGCCCATGCGATTCGCGCTGTCGATGACCCCTTTGCCGGAGTAGCTGATCTTCGCATCGGCGAGCTTGTCGGAGGTCACGGTATTGTTGCTTTGAATATCGGCGGTTCGGATCACGCCCGAGATATGCACGAATTCGTCGCCTTGATTGAGCTTCAGCGTCTTGTCGCCCTGGACGACGAGATTGCCGTTCGCCTGCACGTCGATAACCGTAACCGTCAGGGCGCCGGCGAGGCTGTTGCTCTGCGAGCTCGCGCCCTCGCCGTCGAAGGCGTCGGCGCCGCTCAAGGTGGTATTGAAGATGGGCACACCCTTGGTCGGCATGATGGACCTGCCGAACAGCGTCGGTCCGGTGGTGATCGCCGAGGTCGTCTTCGTGGTCTTGGTGACGGCGGTCTTGGCGGCCGCGGTCGACTCGTTCAAGGTGATCGTGAGGACGTCGCCCACGCGCCGCGCCTTGAGATCGGCGAAGAGTTCCATCTGCTGGCCGGCCTGATAGATCGCACCCTCGGTGCGCGGCACGGGTGGCGGCAGCACGCGCGCGACGACGGGGTCGGGCTTGTGATCCTTTGTCTTCGAGGCCATCGCGCCGCAGCCGCTCGCCGCCGCGGTCGCTGCCGTAATCGCCGCTGCGACGAGAAGAGTTCGCGCCCTCATGACAGATTCTGCGTCAGGTACTGCAACATCTGATCGGTCGTGCTGATCGCCTTGGAGTTCATTTCGTAGGCGCGCTGACATTCGATCATGTTGACCAGCTCCGTGACCGTGTTGACGTTCGAGGTCTCGAGCGAGCCCTGCTGGATCGAGCCCAGGCCGTTCGTATTGGCCGTGCCGACCTGGGGCGCCCCGCTCGAGGCGGACTCGACCAAGAGATTGTTGCCGTTGGGCTGCAATCCTTCGATGTTGATGAAATTCGCGAGCTGGATCTGGCCTAGCGTCGTCGCCTTGGAGGATCCCTGGGTGGTCACGGATACCGTGCCGTCATTACCTACCGTGACCGACTGCGCGGTGATCGGCACCGTGATCGCCGGCGACAGAGGGTAGCCGCTCGCCGTCACGACGTTGCCCGAAGAATCCAGGGAGAAGGAGCCGTCGCGCGTATAGGCGAGCGAGCCGTCCGGCATCGTGATCTGGAAGAAACCTGAGCCGCTGATCGACATGTCGAGGGTGCCGCTGGTCTGCAGGACGCTGCCCTGGGAGTAGTTCTTGACGGTTTGCGCGATGCGCACGCCCGTGCCCAAGGACAGGCCCGTGGAGTATTGCGTGTTGGCCGTGCTTTGCGCGCCGACCTGTTGCACGTTCTGGTACATCAGGTCCTGAAAGGCCGCACGGCTGGCCTTGTAGCCGGTCGTATTGCTGTTCGCGAGATTGTTCGCGATCACGGACATCTGCGTGTTTTGCGCGTCGAGGCCGGTTTTTGCTGTCCATAAGGCAAGATTCATGGGGGTTCCTCGTTGTCTACGACGCGAGCATCATGCGCTGCGCACTCTGCTCGTTCTGGTCGTTGGCGTTGATGCTCTTGATCTGGAATTCGTACAGGCGCTGCAGTTCGATCATATTGACGAGCGACTGCGCCGCATTGACGTTGCTGGACTCGAGCGTGCCCGAGCTGACTTTCACGGCCTCGTCGGTCGTCGCCTTGGCGCCGCTCTTCAAGCGAAACAGGCCGTCCGTGCCCTTGGTCAGGCTCTTGAGACCTGGATTCACGAGCTTGATGCGATCGACTTGGGATTGAGCCGCGGGCGCGAGGCCCTGCGGCACGACCGATACCGTGCCGTCGCCGCCGATCGTGACCGACGTCGCCGGCGGTATCACGATCGGGCCGGATTCGGACAGCACGGCCAGACCCGTGGAGGTCGTGACGGCGCCGTCGGCCGTGACCTGCAGGTCGCCGGCGCGGGTGTAGGCTTCCGTGCCGTCGGCGCCCTGCACGGCAATGAAGCCCGCGCCGTTGACGGCGATGTCGAGGGGGCGCCCGCTGCTCGTCAGCACCCCGCTCGAGAAGTCCGTGCCCGAATCGGCTGCGACGGCATTGACGCGCGACGCGAATCCGGGGCCGTAAATCGGTTCGCTGTCGAAGGACACGGTGTCGGCGCGAAAACCGACCGTGTTGACGTTCGCGAGATTGTGATTGTTGGCCGCCTGCGCATTCATGATCTGCTTGGCGCCGGTCATCGAGACGTAGAGCCCGCGATCCATTAGCGGTCGATTCCGATGACGGTCTGCGACTCTTGGTTCGCGGTCGTGATCACCTGGGCATTGGCGTCGAAGGCACGCTGCGCGGTGATCATGTTCACGAGTGCGGTCGTCAGATCGACATTCGAGCTCTCGAGGGCGCCCGCTTGGATATCACCGAACGAGGCCGAACCGGCCGTGCCCTCCACGACGTCGCCGGAGTCGAAGGTCGCCGACCAGTCGGTGCTGCCGAGCTGCTTCAGACCCTGCTGATTGGGGAAATTTGCCATGGCAAGCTGCCCCAGCTGCGTGGATCGCCCGTTCGTGTAGACGGCCGAGACGATGCCGGTCGGGTCGATCGCGACCGTGCTGAGCTGACCCGTCGCATAGCCGTTCTGGGTGATCGAGGTGACGCCGAAGGCGCCGCCGTAGGCGGTCGTGTCTTTGAAGTTGAACTGGATAGCAAGAGGGGCGGCCCCGTCGGTCGGAGCATAAGCGAAGTTCAAATTGCCGGCGGCGTTGTTCGTCGTGCCGCCGTTGTTCGTGGCGCTCACCAGCCCGCCGGCATTGTTGAACGTCAGCTGCGTTTGCGTCGGCGTCGCACTCACGTCATTACCGTCGACCGTCTGAAAGACGTTCCAGACGTTGGGGTTCGCGGTCGCAGCAAAATAGAACGTCGCCGCATGGGATTCTCCGAGTGAATCGTAGACCGTGGTCGACGTCGATTCATTGTACGAGGCCGAGTCCGTGGCAAGGAAGGGACTGTCGATGGGCACCGCCGAATTCGCCGGCAGATTCAAGATCACGGTGCCCCCGGTGGTCGCGAGCGGCGCGCTCTGCGCCGTCTGCAGATTGAGATCCTGGGTCGTGCCGGTGTTGAATGCGCCGGTCGTCACCCCGGTGGCGGTCGTCAAGGGCGGGTAGACCTGCAGGGCCGCGCCGCTCGGGCTCACGACGTTGCCGTTCGCGTCCGCTTGGAACTGGCCGTTGCGCGTATAGACCGTGCCGTTGGTCGCATCTTTGAGCGTGAAGAAGCCGTCGCCGCTGATCGCGAGATCGAGATTCGACGAAGTCGTGGTGACGTTTCCCTGCGTGAACTGCTGCGAGTTCGTCGCGAGCTCGACGCCCTCGCCGGTGGTCGAATTGTTGAGATCGGCGGCGCCTTGGGTGTACAGATCGGCAAACTCGGCGCGCGAGGACTTGAAGCCGATGGTATCGGCGTTCGCGATGTTGTTCGCGGTGACGTCGAGATCCGTGCTCGCGGCGGTGAGCCCCGAGAGGGCGATACTAAAACTTGACATGATTCTTGCTCCTGGTCTGAAATTTTGGGTTTTTCGGCGTCAATTCGATATTTGCACGACGTCGGCGAGCGGCACCGCGCCTTGGCCCGCGACGTTGACGGTCATGCCCGACGTGCCCGCGCCCATGGTCACACTCTGAATCGTTCCGGCGATGTAAGTCGCCACTTTCGTGCCGGTCGCCACCCCGTCGACCGTGGCGCTGATCGTGTAAGCACCCGCGGGCGCGGTTTTGCCACTCGACTCGGTGCCGTTCCAGGTGAAGTTCGCGATACCGGTCGACTGCGCGCCGAGATTGATCTGCTGTACGATGGTCTTGCTGCTGTCGGCAATGTCGACCGTGACCCCCGACGTGGTTTGCGGGACTGCGACCGCGCCGGCGACCGAGGTGCCCGCCGCGGCGAGCGTGGTCGAGGAACTCGGAACGAGCACGGTATGACCGAGCAGGGATGAGGCCTGGGTCGCCTGGCTGCCGGTGATGGCGCTCGACAAGTTCGTGAACGACGTGTTGAGCTGGTTGATGCCCTGCACCTGGGAGAGCTCTGCCAGCTGCGTCAGGAACACGTTGCTGTCGACCGGGCTGGTCGGATCCTGGTTTTTCAATTGCGCGAGCATCAAGGTGAGAAAGTCCGTGCCGCCGAGGGTGACGGTGCCGCTCGCGCTCGCCGCGGCGCTGGTGCTCGAAGAGCTGGATGAGGCGGCAGAACCCGTCGCGCCCGTGCCCGTGCCCGTGCCCGTGCCCGTGCCCGTGGTCGCGTGGATCGTCGGATGAATTGCGTTGGCTAGCATGGTATTTTCCTAAAGGTCCTAATGGCCCATCGCGATGGTCTTGAGTAACAAGTCGCGCGCCGTGTTGATCGCTTCCACGTTGGTGGCGAACGAGCGATTCGCCGAAATCATGTTCGTCATCTCCTCGATCGCATTGACGTTCGACATGAAGACGTAGCCGTCCTTGTTCGCAAGCGGGTTGTTGGGGTCATAGCGCTTGACCGGCTCGGTCGTGCTCTGCACGATGCCGAGCACACGGACGCCGGCGACGGCACCGTCGGGGTCCGACGAGCCGTCCGGGGAATCCAGCATCGTCTGGAACACGGGGTGGCGCGCGCGATAGACCTTGCTCGCGTCACCGTCGACGCTCTCGGAGTTGGCGAGATTGCTGGCCGTGGTATTGAGCCGGATCGTCTGCGCGTTGAGCGCGCTGCCGGCGATGTTGAACACACTGAACAAGGACATGGCTGTTTTCCTGGTGACTCGCGATTACTGGCCGGCCACTATTGGCCGACGATGGCGTATTGCAGTTCGGCAATGCGTCCGTTGATGAATCCCAGGCTAGCCTGGTAGCGCACGTTGTTTTCGGAGAACGCCGCCTGCTCGACCGCCATTTCCACCGTATTGCCGTCGAGCGATGCCTGATAGGGATTGCGGTACATGAGCTCGCCGGGCGAGAGATCACCGTCGGCCGGGGCGATGTGCGCCGGCGACGTGGTGCGCAGCGCGAGCGGTGCATCACCGTTGCCGGCGCCGTCCGCGCTCGCGAGCACCGCGGTGAAATCGATGTCGCGCGCCTTGTAGCCCGGCGTGTCGGCATTGGCCATGTTGCTGGCGAGGACGCCAAGCCGTTGACCGTGCAACAGCAAGGCTTGCTCATGAATACCGAATACGTTTTCAAACATCGTGATGTGCTCCTTTGCTGTTAGGCAAAGCAAGAGCTGTGCCAAGTCCGCAAAGGCGCTGTTTCTGTGCGCGAGCTCACGGAATGCGCCGCCGGAGGCTCGGCGACCGCCGTCCACGTGCGGCGGCACGGCAAGATCTTGCCGCCTGTCGGCGCCAGGCCGGCCCAGCGCCGGCCGGCACCGGAGCTGGGCCACCGGCCTCGCTGGCATGCGGCTTGCTTATGTCTCCTCTATGCCGCAGCTAGCGCCAAGAAGTCGTCGCCGCGGGTTGGCTGTGGTCCTTGCTACGGCAGCCCTGGTCCTTGCGATCGCCTCTGTAAAGGCTAGCCCCGCGCCCGCTGCTGCACCCGCTGCTGTGCCAGCTACTGCGCCCGCGGCTGCGCCAGCTGCTGCGCCTGCGCCCTTCCCCGCGACGGCGGAACGTGAGGACGTCGCACGCTTGGAGAGTCTCGTCGCGGCGACCGCGGCCCTCGAACTCGGGGCCTTGACCCCCGACCAACATCTGGTCGTGGGTCCCTTGCAGCGGTCCTTGCGCCTCGCCCGCTGCACCATCCCCCTGCAAGCGCAGATCGCCGCGGGCATGCGAATTCCGGGCCGCTTGCTGGTTGAATTACGCTGTGCCGGGGCCGCTCCCTGGCACCTGTTTGTACCGGTACGGGTCGTCGGCAGCGCGAATGTCATCGTCGCCGCTCATGCGCTCGTCGCCGGCAACGTCTTGGCTGCCGCGGATCTGCGCGTCGAACGCCGCGATCTCACGGAACTGCCGTCTGGCTATCTCGACAATCCCGAGACGGCGATCGGCCTGACCGCGGCACGCGGGATATCGACGGGGGCCATCTTGACCAACCAGATTCTGCTGGGCACGAAGGCCGTGCAACGCGGCCAGCTGGTCACCTTGATCGCGCAGGTGGGCGGGATGAGCGTGCGCATGGCGGGACGGGCCTTGAGCGATGGCTTCGTCAATCAGCGCATCAAGGTCGAAAATCTGTCATCCGGCAAGACCGTCGAGGGCATCGCCCGCTCGGAGCAAATCGTCGAAATTATCTTTCAATAGCCCTTCAGTGATCTGCGTCACAGTCGATATCATCACTTAGGCCTTTGTTAAGCAGGGAAATGACTAAAGTTCATCGAAAACCTGACGATAAGCACCCATGGGCGGTCCGATTGCCCGCAGGAGATACTTAAGTGACGAACAAAATCAGCGGCTACAACCCCTCCGAGGTCCTCACCTCGACCTTGGGAAGCGGCGCCAACGGTCCGGTGACGGACAAAGCGGCCGCCGGCACGGCATCGACTGGCGCGTCGCCGGCGTCCACAGCCGACACGGCGACCTTTACCGGTTCCGCGCAAACACTGCAGAAGCTCGGCAGTTTGCTGGCGAGTACACCCGTCGTGAACCCCGTCAAGGTCGCGACCGTCAAGTCAGCGGTGCAAAGCGGCAGCTATACCGTCGATACGGGCAGAGTCGCCGACAAGTTGTTGCAGTTCGACGGCGAGTTGAATTGATCCGATGGACAACGAGTCCCTGCACCGGCTCGAAACGGTTCTGGATCGCGAGATTCAGGTGGCCGAAGAATTGGCGGCCACGCTCGCCACCGAACGCTCGGCGCTGACCGGTGCGCAGCCCGCCGCCGTGGTCGAACAAGCCGCGGTCAAGACCGCGCTGGTCGGCCGGCTCGAAGGCTTGGAAAGCGAGCGTCGCGGACTCTGGGAGCGCGAGAGTCTGGCATCCGCCACCAGCGTAGCGGCGCGCTGGCGGTCTTTGATGGAAGTGGTGGCGCGTTGCCGCGACGCCAATGACGTCAACGGCTACATCATCAATACCCGTCGCGGCCAGGTCAGCCAGCTGATCGACGTGGTCCGCGGCGGCGCGCCGGTGACCTATGGGCCCGGCGGGAAAACCTTTTCACGAGCGCTGCGGGCGCTGGCCAGAGCGTGAGCCATGCTGGTCCTCAGCCGCCGCGCTGACGAATCGATCATGATCCAACCCGCCGAGGGTACGGACGGATCGATGACCTTGCGCGAGTTGTTCGCCAAGGGACCGATCCTCATCACGCTGCTCGGAGGTTCCGGCCGGCGTGTCAAGGTCGGTATCGAGGCCCCGGAACAGCTCTCGATTCGCCGCAAAGACATCGTCTGATTGGACATAAAGCCCGGCTTCGCGCCGGACTATTCGCTTAATGCGGACCAGTGTGCATAATGGTCGCGCCCCCTCACCTCTTAAGCGAAAGGATCCAATTGATGGAGCGTCGTTTGCACACTCGCCATCGCGCACGCACCACCGTATATGTGGTCATGTCCGGTCGCAAGAGCCGGATTTGCAAGGCGAAGAATTTGAGCGCGAACGGCGTGTTCGTGGAAACCGAAAATCTCGGCCTGCGCAAGGGCCAACAGGTGCAACTTGCGTTTGCGATCAACTTAGGGCTAGTCACCAAGATCCATCGCCGCACGGCGATCGTCGCGCACGTGACGCGCGGCGGCACCGGCCTGATGATGGAACAATTCGCCGGCCGCTGAAGGGCGTAATATAGCGGCACATGCCGCCCCTAGATCCGCCTCGCTTCGATGCCATCCGCATCCGTGGCGCACGCCAGAACAATCTCAAGAATCTCGACCTGGAACTACCGCTCAATGAGCTGATCGTGGTGACCGGCGTCAGCGGTTCGGGCAAATCCTCGCTGGTGTTCGACACGCTCTACGCCGAAGGTCAGCGGCGCTACGTCGAAACCTTCTCGCCTTACGCTCGTCAGTTCCTCGACCGCATGGATAAACCTGCCGTCGATCGGATCGAGGGCATACCGCCGGCGATCGCGATCGAGCAGAACAACCCCGTACGCACGTCCCGCTCGACCGTCGGCACCATGACGGAACTGAACGACCATTTCAAACTGTTGTTTGCCCGCGCCGCGGTGTTGCATTGCCGCGGCTGCGGACTGCCGGTGCGGCGCGATACGCCGGCGAACATCGCCCAACAACTCGAGCGAAGGTCCGCCGCCCATGCTGATCCGCGCCTCGTGCTTTGCTTTCCCGTGCGCGTCCCGGCGAACTTCAGCGAGTCGGAGATCAAGGGCCTGCTCGAACGCCAGGGCTACACGCGCATTCACGAGCGGCGCGGCGACACGCTGCACGTCGTGCAGGATCGCTTCCGCTGGAGCAGTGTCGATGCCTCGCGGCGCGGCGAAGCGATCGAGGCGGCGCTGCGCCTCGGCGAGGGGCGCTTGGACGTATATACGGAGCTCGCGGCCGGGGAGCCGGGTCCACGTTGGCGATTCTCGACCGCACTGCATTGCGCGGAGTGCGACATCGCCTACAAGGATCCGAGTCCGAGTACGTTCAGCTTCAATTCGCCGCTCGGTGCTTGTGAAACCTGCCGCGGCTTCGGACGCAACATCGGTGTCGACTATGATCTGGTCATCCCGGACGGCGCTCTGAGCCTCGTCGCCGGCGCGATCAAACCCTGGCAAACCGCAGCCAATGCGCAGTGTCAGTCCGATCTGCTGCGCCATGCGCGCAAACGCGGTATTCGCGTCGATGTCCCCTGGCGCGATCTGAGCGCCGCCGAACGCAGCTGGGTGATCGAGGGGGAAGGCGAATGGAAGAAAAACATCTGGTATGGCGTCCGGCGCTTCTTCGCCTGGCTCGAGACCAAGGCCTACAAGATGCACATCCGCGTCTTGCTGTCGCGCTATCGCTCATATAGCGAGTGCACGGCCTGCGGCGGCGCCCGCCTGAAGCCGGATTCCCTGCTTTGGCGCATCGGCGGCGGCGCGACCGGCGCGGGCATGAACATCCGCGAGCTAATGCTGTTGGCCGTAGGCGCCTGTGAGCGTTTCATGCAGGATCTTGCACTGCCGGCACCGCTCGATGAGGCGACCCTGGTGTTGCTGCGCGAAATTCGCGCGCGTTTGCGCTATTTGCGCGAAGTCGGTCTCGGCTATTTGAACCTGGATCGGCAGTCGCGAACCCTGTCGGGCGGCGAGGTGCAGCGCATCAATCTGACGACGGCGCTGGGCACGTCCCTGGTCAACACCTTGTTCGTCCTCGATGAACCCTCGATCGGCTTGCATGCGCGCGACGTCGATCGGATCGTCGGGATCATGCAGCGGCTACGCGATGCCGGCAATACGCTGATCGTCGTCGAGCATGACCCCAAGGTCATGGAGGCGGCCGATCGGCTCCTCGACATTGGGCCGGGACCCGGCGAGCACGGCGGCGAAATCGTCTTCTACGGTCCGCCCGCCAGGCTGACCGAGGCCACGAGTTCCTTGACGGCGGACTACCTGATGCAGCGTAAACGCGTCGCCGACAGCCTGCCGCGGGGGATGCCGCGGGCAGCCGGCTCGCTGCGCCTCGAGGGGGCTGCGGAGCACAACCTCAAGGACATCGACGTCGACATCCCTTTGCAATGCCTGGTGTGCGTTACCGGCGTCAGTGGCTCCGGTAAATCGACGCTGGTGCACGACGTGCTGTACGCCGCGCTGCAGCGCGTCAAAGGCAGACCGACGGATCATCCCGGTCGCCATCGCAAGCTGCTCGGCAGCGAGGCGATCGCTGAGGTCGTCATGGTCGACCAAACCCAAATCGGCCGTAGCACCCGTTCGAATCCGGCGAGTTATGTCGGCGCCTTCGATGCGATCCGCGCATTGTTCGCCAAATTGCCGGAAGCGCGCGCGCGCAAGTACACCGCCGGTACGTTCAGCTTCAACGCCGGCAATGGCCGGTGCGCGAGCTGCGGCGGCAACGGTTTCGAGCACGTGGAAATGCAATTCTTGTCCGACGTTTACATTCGCTGCCCTGACTGCGACGGCCGCCGCTACCGGGCGGAAGTACTTGAATGCAAGCTCGTGCGTCCGGGCTTCGATCCCAAGAGCATTGCCGACATCCTCGAGCTCACCGTCTCCGAAGCACTCGGCTTCTTCGCCGCCGAGCCCGAGGTGGGCGCGCGCTTGCAGCCGCTCGCCGACGTAGGCTTGGAATATCTGCGGCTCGGTCAGCCCGTGCCGACCTTGTCGGGCGGCGAAGCGCAGCGCCTCAAGCTCGCCTCGCACCTCGGCGTACATCTGACGCGCGCAGATACGAGGCGCAGCCGCCGCGATGCGACGGACGATGACGAGGTCGCCCGGGGTTCACTGTTCGTGTTCGACGAACCGACCACGGGGCTGCATTTCGACGACATCGCCAAACTGCTCCATGCGCTGCGGCGCCTGGTCGCGGCGGGCCATTCGGTGCTGGTCGTCGAGCACAATCTGGACGTGATCGGTGCCGCCGACTGGATCATCGATTTAGGTCCCGAGGGCGGCGAGGCCGGAGGGCGGATCGTCGCTGCGGGCACGCCGGCGCAGCTGATGCAAGTGGCCGCCTCGCACACGGGGCGCGCACTGCTCGAGGCCTTGCAGCCGGCCGCATTCGGGGCCGTCGTGCGCGACGCTGCGCGCGGGCTGTGCTTGGCCCCGGCCTCCACGGCGATCGAGATTCACGGCGCGCGCGAACATAATCTAAAGAACATCGACGTCGAGTTGGCGCGCAATCGTTTCACGGTGATCACCGGCGTGTCCGGCAGCGGCAAGAGCACTCTGGCCTTCGACATTTTGTTCGCGGAGGGTCAGCGGCGCTATCTGGAGTCGTTGAACGCCTACGCGCGCCAGTTCGTGCAGCCGGCGTCGCGCCCGGACGTGGACGCGATCGTCGGCATTCCTCCGACCGTGGCGATCGAGCAGCGTACGAGCCGTGGCGGACCGAAGAGCACGGTCGCGACACTGACGGAAATCTACCACTTTCTGCGTTTGCTGTTCGTCAAGCTCGGCACGCAGTATTGCGCCGACTGTGATGTCGCGATCGAACCGCAGTCCGAACAGGTGATCGCCGCGCGACTGCTGCGCGACTATCGGGGCCGGCGCATCGGCCTGCATGCGCCGCTCGTGGTCGCCCGCAAGGGCCTCTACACTACGCTCGCGAAATGGGCGCGCAGCAAAGGCTATGCCCATCTGCGCGTCGACGGCGAGCTCGTACCGACCGCCAAATGGCCGCGCCTCGACCGTTTCCGCGAGCACCATATCGAGCTACCCGTCGGCGAACTGCTGGTCTCGGCGGCCAATGAAGCGGCACTGCGTGCCGCCGTCGCGACCGCTCTGGAATTCGGGCGCGGTGTCTTGCATGTGGGCCTCGCGGCCGGCACCGCCCGCATCGAGGACGGCGAGTCGCCGCGCGTCTTTTCCACGAAGCGCGCCTGCCCGCGCTGCGGCACGGGATTTCCGGACTTGGACCCGCGCTTGTTCTCCTTCAACTCGAAGCACGGTTGGTGCAAGGACTGCTTCGGGACCGGCGCCGCCCTGCCGGAGTTCGACGCCGAACAGACCGGCGAGGAAGCCCGCTGGCACGAGTCCGGCGCGGGGGCCGCAGCGGTCTGTTCGACCTGCGCCGGCGAGCGTCTCAACCCGATCGCACGCCACGTGTTGTTTCGCGGTGAATCCATCGCTGCGCTCACGCGCCTGCCGGTGCGGGCATTCGCCGCACGACTGAACAAGTTCAAGCTCGTCGGCCGCGAGCGTGAAATCGCGCGTGACCTGCTTGCCGAATTGCGCGCGAGAACCGCCTTTCTCTGCGACGTTGGCTTGGGCTATCTGCAACTCGATCGGGCCGCGCCGACGCTCTCGGGAGGCGAAGCACAGCGCATCCGGCTCGCAGCGCAGCTGGGGTCGAATCTGCAGGGGGTGTGCTACGTGCTCGACGAGCCGACCATCGGCTTGCACCCGCGCGACAACCAGGCCTTGCTCGCGACGCTCGATCGGCTGCGCGCCAAGGGCAACACGCTCGTTGTCGTCGAGCACGACGAGGATACGATCCGCCGCGCCGACCACGTAATCGACCTGGGTCCGGGCGCGGGCAAGCTCGGCGGCCGGGTGGTCGCGCAGGGCACCGCACTCGAACTCGCACGCAGGGACGACTCGCCGACCGGCCGCTGTCTCGCGCTGCCCTTGACGCATTCGCAGGCGCTGCGCCGCCCCGTGGACTCCGCGACGCCGGCGATCAGGATCGAGGGCGCAACGCTCAATAACCTCCAGGATATCGATGTGCGTGTGCCGCTCGGCAGGCTCAGCGTGATCACGGGCGTCTCGGGTTCCGGCAAGTCCTCGCTCGCGCGGGAGGTGCTGCTCGCGAATCTGCAGCGTCGCACCCTGCAGCGCGGCCGCAAGCCTGAGGTGGCGGCGCTCGGTTGCCGCAAGATTCTGGGCGACGAGACGTTGACTCGCGTGCTCGAAGTCGACCAGACGCCGATCGGCAGGACGCCCCGCTCCTGTCCGGCGACCTACGTCGGCTTCTGGGACGCCATACGCAAGCTCTATGCGGAGTCGACCGAGGCCCGCATGCGCGGCTACACCACGAGCCGGTTTTCGTTCAATTCCGCGGGCGGCCGCTGCGAGACCTGTGAAGGACAGGGGCTGCAGCGCATCGAGATGAACTTTCTACCAGACGTGCAGATCTCCTGCGACGTCTGCAAGGGACAGCGCTTCAATCCGGACACATTGTCGGTTCTGTTCAAGGGTCGCAGCATCGGCACGGTGCTCGCGATGAGCGTCGACGAGGCCGTCGAATTCTTCGCCGCGCAACGTAGTGTGCACCATGCCCTCTCCCTGCTGGCGGACGTCGGCCTGGGGTACTTGAGTCTGGGGCAAGCGAGTCCGACCCTGTCGGGCGGGGAAAGTCAGCGCATCAAGCTGGTCGCCGAGCTCGCCAAGGTGCGCACCGACGCACCGGGTCTCGAGCAGGCGCGGCGCGAAGGCGCGCACACGCTCTATGTGCTCGACGAACCGACCGTGGGCCTGCACATGGCCGATGTCGGCAAGCTGCTGCTCGTGTTGCAGCGGCTCGTGGACACGGGCAACACCGTGGTCGTGATCGAGCACAATCTCGATGTGATGGCGGCAGCGGACTGGATCGTCGATCTCGGACCCGAGGGCGGCGAGGGCGGCGGCCGCCTGGTCGCGCAGGGCGCCCCCGAGGCGATCCTGCGCAAGGCGCGCTTGAGCCACACGGCTCGCTTCCTCGGCGAATTCATCGCGGCCCGCGGCGTCGCCTGAAGCATGGATCGGCGGCGTTCGCTGCTCGCATTCCTCGCCTTGAGCCTGCTGGCGAGCTGGTGCACCGGCATGTTCGGCCGCGACTATTGGACGCCCGACGAGCCGCGGGAAGCCGACATCGCCTGGCGCATGAGCTGGCAGGACCAATGGGCCGTGCCCTTGCTTGCGGGCGAGGCGTTCTGCGAAAAGCCGCCGCTGGCCTACTGGCTCGCGGCGGCGCCGATCCGCGCGTTCGGCAAGGACGCCTGGGCCGCACGCCTGCCGAACTTGCTGTATGCCCTGGTTACGGCGCTCAGCGTCGGGCTGCTCGCGCGCCGCGCCGCGGGCGGCGTGGCCGGCGTGGTCGCGGCGGCCGCGATCAGCACATTTCTTCTCGCCTACCAAGTCGAGATCTGGTTGGCGACCGATGCACCCTTGCTCGCGGCCGTGTCGCTGGCGCTGCTCGGCGAGTATGTCGGCTTTCATGCGGCGCATCGGCGGGAACGGCTCGCCGGCTACACACTCATGCATGCGGCGCTTGCCGCGGGCTTTCTGTGCAAGAGCGCTGCCGCCTGGCTGACACCCGTGACGGCACTCGCGCTGCTCGTCATTTGGGAGCGGCGCTGGCGCGAACTGCTGCGCTGGGAACTGTACCTGGGCTTGCTGCTGCAGGCTGCGATCATTTTGTTCTGGGTCTGGTGGGTCGCCGTCGGGCCTCAGGGAGGACTGCACCTGCGCGTCTTCTTTTGGAACAACCTGGTGGGGCGTTTCACCACCGTCGACGCACCGACCGAACTGCAATACGCCACGGCGCATCGCAATTCGCCCGGCAAGTATCTGCTCGAGTTGCCGCTGTATCTCTGGCCCTGGACCTTGATCTGTCTTGCAGCAGTGCGCCGCGCCTGGCTGGAACGTGCCCAGCTGCCGCCCTCTGTTCGCTATGCGGTTGCGGTGTTCCTGCCGACTCTCGTGATCCTGTCCTCGGCGGCAACGGCCCGAAATATCTACCTCGCACCCGCGCTCCCGGGTTTGGCACTGCTGCTCGGCTGGTGGGCGACGCTCTGTCTGCGACGGCCGGACGCCTGGGATCTGATCGCACTGCGTGCGACGGCCATCCTGTTAGGCGTCGGGGTAGTCATCATCGCCGCGGTCATGACGCTGGTCGGTACCGTGGAACGGGCCAGCATCGCGACCCCGCTGGCCTATTGGGCGATCAGCGGTATCGGCTTGAGTGCGGCAGCGTTGCTGATCAGCCTTGCCTGGTTCGCGCTGCGGCGCGGGCGCCTCGCGACCGCGCAACTCGCGCTGCTGGTCGGCTATTGCGGCCTGCTCGTCGGTCCCGCGGCGGAGGCCTATGCCGTCGTCGATCAGTGGCAGGATCTGGCCGACCTCGGCCAGGAGCTGCGCGCGGAACTGCAGCTGGCGCCGCTCGTGTTGATGGCACCGGACGAAACCACACGCGCCTGGGTCGACATGTACGTCCGGTCATCGGTGACACGCGTTGCCGGACCCGTCGACGCGGCATCGCTCGCGCAATTGCAGGCGCAGCTGCTGCGCGCGCCGGGCAGCCGCGTACTCACCGAATTACCCGGCCGTGCTTGGACACCGCGTTGGCGCGAGGTCGCGGCTGATCTTCGCTTGCGGGGCATCGAGGCGCTGCCGCCCGCACCGGCTTGGATGAGTTCCGGTTTGGAACTCGTGGGCACTTATGCGCTGCCGAACGGGCGCCGCTATGCGCTGCTGAGGCTCAAGCGAGCAGACGGCGAAACAGCGTCTCGTATTGATCGACTTGGCGGGCCCACGAAAAATCCTGTGCCATCGCATTCTGGATGAGCCGCTGCCAAGTGGCCTGATCCCCATACCAATCGAGCGTGGTATTCAAGGCCCAGCGGATGCCGTTTTCGTCGAAATCGTTGAATACGCAGCCTGACCCCTGCCCGGAGCCCGGATCGAAATGTCGCACCGAGTCCGCAAGGCCGCCGGTGCGATGCACGATCGGTATCGTGCCATAGCGCAAACTGTACATTTGATTGAGGCCGCAAGGCTCGTAGCGGGACGGCATCAAGAAGATGTCGCTGCCAGCCTCGATCAGATGTGCAAACGCCTCGTCGTAACCTTCGCGGAAGGCGACACGACCCGGGAACTCCGCCGCAAGCCGTTCGAAGAAGCCGACGTAACGCGCCTCGCCGCTGCCGAGCGCAATCAAGCCGCAGTCGCGCCGCCGCAGCGTCTCGGGCAACACCTCGAATGCGAGATCGAAACCTTTCTGCTCGGTCAGCCGGCTGACGACGGACAACAGCGGTGCCGTTGCCGAAAAATCGAGTTGGCCCGCCGCCATCAGCTGCCGCTTGTTCTCGGCCTTGCCCGACAAATCCTGCGGACTGAAATGTGTGCTCAAGTGCCGGTCGTGCCGCGGATCCCACTCGGCATAATCGACGCCGTTCAAAATGCCGGCGACGCCCCCCACGCGCGCTCGCAACGCGTCCTGCATGCCCATCCCGAGCGGTCCATCGCAGATCTCGCGCGCGTAGGTGGGGCTGACCGTGGTGACCATATCGGCGAATTTTATTCCCGTTTTCAAGGGGTTGATGAATCCTTGCCGCAGATCGTCCTGATCGAGCAGCGCGTATGCCGGTCCGAGACCGACGTCGGGCGCCGCACTGCCGGGCATCACACCCTGATAGGCGATGTTGTGAATCGTCAGCACGCACTTGGCCGAGGCCAGCGCCTCGCCCGCATAACGGGTCTTCAGCAACAGCGGCAGAAACGCCGTGTGCCAATCGTTGCAATGGAACAGGTCGGGCACGAAACCCATCAGGCGGCAGGTTTCGAGCGTTGCTCGGGTGAACAGGATGAAACGCCGGTGCTCGTCCGCATCGGTGGTATAGAGCGCGCCGCGATCGAACAACGCGGGACAATCGACGAAGTAGATGGATCGCTCGCCGCCCGCCCGCGGCGAGGTGAAGACGCTGAACTCGTAGCGCGTCGCGCCGATCTCGAGCGGTACGTTCTGGGCGCCGGGTATGGGCTCGAAGCGCCACGGTCCGCCGCGCACCGAAGCATACAACGGCATGAAGGCGCGAACGTCGGCGCCGAGTCTCGAGAACTCACCGATCAGCGCACCGGCGACGTCCGCGAGCCCGCCGGTCTTTGCGTACGGGATGATTTCCGAAGACAGGATGCACAGCTTGAGTGCGCTCATGGACCCAAGTCTAGCAAACGCGACTGTCTCCGGCGGTGCGAGTGGATAAAGATGCGGTAATGAGGGGACTGTGGCAGTCTTCACTGGGCTGGACTCTTCGGATTCTCAATTCATCCACGGTGACAACATGATAGAAAGGCGTCACGCCGCCAGAAACAACACCGGTCGGTACGTCAGTCGCTTGACCAGCGGAACGCTCGCCATCGTCATGGCCGGTGGTCGCGGGGAACGACTCAAGGATTTGACCAAGCATCGCTGCAAACCGGCGACCCCTTTCGGCGGAAAATTCCGCATCATCGATTTCGTGCTGTCGAACTGCATCAATTCGGGCGTACGGCAGATCGCGGTACTGACCCAGTACAAGGCGCAGTCGCTGATCCAGCACATCCAGCGCGGCTGGAGCTATCTGCGTGGTGAGATGGGCGAGTTCGTCGAACTCATCCCCGCCCAACAGCAGGTCGGCGAGCATTGGTATCGCGGCACGGCGGACTCGGTCTACCAGAACCTGGATTTCATCCGTTCGCATCGCCCGACGCACGTGCTCATCCTCGCCGGCGATCACATCCACAAGATGGATTACGGCCCCATGATCGCCTACCAC
>Ga0116231_10004827_pt1 | contig 27028 bp, 16 predicted proteins | sample S1TSphgellanicum_2_FD_89695 | JGI IMG/M metagenome (GOLD analysis project Ga0116231, IMG submission 89695) | Host-associated microbial communities from peat moss isolated from Minnesota, USA - S1T2_Fd - Sphagnum magellanicum MG | ecosystem: Host-associated > Plants > Peat moss > Unclassified... | reverse complement strand
GAAGCAGATCTTCCTCCTAAGTGAGTTGCACCCAATCCGATATGATTGGAAACATGGGTTATGCCACTTCCATGGTGTAGACATGTTAAAGGACATATGCATCATTAGTAATGATGATGATTTCTTGCTTACTCCACATAAAAACAAAGGTAAGGAACCAGGTGTGACTAAATTCTTCATTTCTAAAACAACTATTGTGTATAACATGCTCCCAAGGAGAAGCCAAAAATCCCTACCCAAACTAAAACAACCCACCACTCTTTGGTTCCCAGACTATTGCAAACCTATTTATTACAAATCAACAATGAAATTTAACGGATTTGAATAGAGTTGAAGTGGAGGCAAAGGCATTCGCCATTGCAGAGACATTGACAATAGAGGGTGATTGTGAATTGCCTCCTCTTCCAAAAGAAGTGTTAGTGAATGGGTTGTTTGCATTGTTGTCAAAAATAGATATGGTTATGGACAAGATTCTTCTACAAGATCCCAAAGCTTGCATGGCAATCCTTATGAACATGGAAACAATAAAAACCTTACACAACAATCTTGTTGTTACATTTGGGAAATGGTACAGTAAGTTTACATCTACCATCCATTCATGTTTAATCAAAATTTCCAACTAGTTTTATAATTTCATGTTGCATCTAGTATTTTCATTTGTTAATTATCTTTTTCCTCCTACTCTAGGAAACTGGAGGTATTGACAGAAATCTTCAACATAGGCTATTATGAAGAGTTGTTTGGTTGCTGGGACATCCCATGGGGCTAAAAAGAAGACAATGGAGAGATTTCAGGAAATCAAAGGTCTAAAGGACTACCTAGAATACCTGACATTGAAGAAAGAGTATGAAGCACAGAAAGCAAATGCTTCATTGACCTTCGAAAAGAAGAAAGTTAATTATGTTTTGCATCAACTTCATGTTTTTGATGAAAAGGTAGATTCATAATGCAATTGTTATGTATGTCGGGTTTTGTATTTATTGCCACTATATTTTTTTTAGTAGCCAACCTAACACATTTGGCAAATTAATGGTTTGTTGATTTGCATGCAGGTTTGGGCTAAAGAAGAAAAGAAAACATGGGGTTAGTCACCTTGGTACTGTGCCCTCAAGTGCACCTAGTGGCATCAGGTCCACAATGCACATGGCACCACACCAAGCAAGAGTTGTGGGACATATTGGCTGAATTGGAAAAGGAAATAAAACCTTTTTCCTTGGAATGTGAATGCATTCATATTGTTCGGGCATTCAAAATGTTCTCTAGACCACTTATGGGAGGTGCCCACCATTGATACTTTATGCCCATGTTGTATGTTTTGTAGTAGGTTATGATTTCAATAGCTTATCTGTTAGAAAATGTTTTTGTTAGACATTCCTCAAAAAATTTGGGTCCACAAGTTGCATCCTTTGGCTCATCTTATTCATGGATTAGCCAAACACAACATCTTACATTTTGCCCATGATATGGCACACTCTATCCACCTAATAATTGCAATATAAGATCTGGTTGACTACGACTTGGTTTCCCAAGATTCATCAAAGTCATGAGGATGTCTTTTCATCTTGCCATGATTTGTTGGGGTTTCTAGGTTTTGACCATGAACAGCAACATATTGTCATTCAAAAAATTCAGACTTTTATTTGCAAGATTGCCCATAAAGCAATTGCTGACATTCATCATGTTGGACAAATGAAGTTGTTGGAAGACGTGGTGCAATGGCACATTATCTCTTGACCAACACCATTTCCTTGACTAGGTGATCATAATAATCTCCTATCTTTCCTCTTCCTATTCCTACAAGGTTTGTTCATGTGTTTGTTATTGAAGTTTAGGGATTACTAGTATGTGCTTATTCTTATTTTGTGTAAGTTGTCAATGATGCTCTACTACTAAGGGAGGACATAGACATTGGCTAGTCGTTTGTTGGAAAGGTCAACTTGGAGGAGGAGGCTACACTGTAGAAGATTTCTAAAAGATGCAAAGATAATCTTGTTGAACTTTATGACTATTAGTTGCAAGGCGTCATGGTCAAATTGGGCAAGGCCAAAAAACCCCAAGTCAATCACTATAGATGTGACAAAGACTTGTGACCAAGTCTAGGCCTAGCCTATTGAAGTTATTCCTAATGATGGTGAACATATAATGTGGGACATTGATGTGTCTACTACTATTCCAATAATTGAAAACATCACTAACCTAGGTATGATTCCATATTAAAGCAAAAGTGTTATATTTTGTCCTTGTTGATTTGGTCTCCCTTCTTGTTTGTTTTTTGTTCTGGGCCAACGTATGTATGTGCTATTTACTTGAATTCATCATTTAATAGAAAAATATATAATGTCCCAGAAAGGAGTTCTTTGGGTGAAGCTACGGAGCAAGTACAAGGGCTATTACCTACAAATTTAAGACTAATCACCAACATCCTTAGCAACCCAATTCATTCTAGTGAGAATGTGCTTATTCCATCTAGTCCTGTGCAAAAAAAGAAACAAATGAAGTTGATTTATTGCAATGTTATGTGTCTAATCCAAGCCCAGCTACTATAGTCCGTACAACCCACCTCCTTCCTGATTTTTAAGCTTTCAATAGGACACCTTGCCTTCTCTAGGGTTGCACCTTCCAGAACAAATTGAACACAACCGCATGCTTCCCATCCCCAACTTCAATATCATGGTGAAGCTTCCCTTAAGAATTACTACGAGATTCAAAGCAACTGACACAAGAAAGGGGAGAAAACTAGAAAACAAGTAAGTTTTCAACCAACCCATGATAGTGGCATTGGAAATTTTTATTTCCAGGAGGCTTTGTTCTACAAGGTTTTAGGGTTTTTGTGAGTTTTGGGGTCTTTGACATAAATAATGTTATGCAAGATGTCTTGTTGCTTGCAAGCTAACATCCTTTCTGCAAAAGTTCATTATTAGCAAGGGGGGTACCAAGGAAGTAGCATTTTCCTTTTAGATCTAGCAACATTATGTGAAATTAAGGCTTGATGAGGATAGGCACCTAAACACGGATTCCATGAATTTTTTTAAGTTGTGGTTCTCACACTTTCATATGAATTCACAAGAGATGTACATCACACATCCTCACCTTTGGGACATTGTAAAAAATTAGACTAAATAAAAAGGGGAATTAGAACAGAGTGTGCCACAATTTGTCCAAAAGAAACTAGAAATCCGACTTTGTGTTAAGGACTTCATAATCTCACTACAGAATGCCAACCACTTGAGTGTGATTGTAATGAATGAGGACCAACTCCTACTCTATGACCCTATAAAGATTGAAAATATCTTCTTGTTTACATTGGCACACTAGTTTTTGCCAAACTATGGGTTGTCAAGCAAGGTCCCATGTCTTGAAATGTCGCTTCGAAGTGAACCATAACAAACAATTATTGGGTGTGGCCAAATAGGCCATGACAAGAGTCAGATGCGAATGTGGGTTTTATGTTGTGAGGTTCATAACTAGTTATTGTGAGTGGAAGTCTATGAATTGGTCTGATAGCATTTACGTATGTGTATGTTTAAGCTGTCAATAAATCTGAATGTGATTGTAGCCCATTTTATAATGTAACCTAACCTATTAGGTTTCATAAATGCAGGTGACACCGAACATGTTTTCAAAGGTTGAAGCCATTCAAGCACAAGACACATTACGAGGTGCAATTTTAGATGCCATGTAGTAATTAAGGTTAGCAAAATCTAGGTCAATAGTTGGGTTGGACCTATTGACTAAAGGTGTACAATCAATTTCAACATAGTTTCGCAATGTAACATGAACACAACGAAGTGGCATAACAAGGAGGTTTGACTCTTATGTTTCTCAAACATCATTAATGTTATAGTTGGGATTTAGTAGATCTTTTGGTTGGTTTTGTGCCAGTATATTTTTATTGCACTATAGCTTGAGCACTATGTATTATGCACTGTCTAATTCTGTAGGGCCAAATGTTTTGTGGCATTTTTCGCCAATGTATGGCATTGACACATTGCAAACAAGAGACCTAAGTTATTAATTATGCCCATTTTGTCAATTGTTTGACTCAAAGGGCAACAAGTTGTAGTTGTTGTTGCATTGTTGGTTTCCAAGTTATAGGTGTGATGTCCAAAGTTTTGCATTGCATTATTGTTGGGTTGATTGTTTATTTTGGTTTCTGGGTTTGTTGTTTAGTTTTAAAATGTATGTACATGTTCTGCTCTAGGTGAGTTACAATGTGGCAATCATGGTGTAAGGTGCATAATAATTGGGTGTATCATTGCAGGTTACAAAATGGTATAGTTGAACACCAATAACATGTAATCCTTTGAAGATGGATTAAAAACATTGAACACAAACTCCTTACCATAATTACACCCACCCCACAATATTCCCCTTTCAATTTACAACAATATATTCCAAGACAAAACAAACACTTAAACCCTTAAATAAAAGCCACATCACCTTGATTTTGTTTACAATGTGTTATTATATATTTCGTGACAAGGATGTCTACCAGGTGTTCCTATAATTCCTTGTACAATGTCCCATAGACAATGCAAAAATCCAATATTTGATTATTGAATCATAACTATGGAAAAAATGTTTAAAATGAGATATGAAACGTTTAATTAAATTAAATAGAGTTGCAAGTAATGTCTTAATTGTTCTTAGATTCTAGCAGACATTGCTTGGTACACAAACAAACCCCAACAAATCACAAAAGAAACTTAAAATTGACCCCACCTTGGGGTACCACATTTTAGATGCGCCTATGTTTTCTTGTTCTATCCTTCAGATGGTTGTGTTTATGAGCGGGGGGTTTAAGCAATCCTCTATGCCTTTTCAATGCATTATCACCTATTGTGTATGGGAACAAAATTGTGGTAGCTAGGTGTGCCAAATTGGCAACACCCTGCACTAACATGTTTTTTTGTTTGCCTCTCAAAATTCTCAATGCTGAAAGTAAATGCATTTGCAAGGTTGGAAATTCCATGGTTGTGGCTCTAAGGTTAGAAAAGACCTTGTCAATGACATCAATTACATCCTCATCTATTGTGGATTCAAAATGATCCTTCAGCTCCAAGCCATTATTTTGGCCAAGTTGTTTGTTAATGGGATCATCATCTTTGGTGTCATTGTCTCCAATCCCATAATCAAGACTATTGTGTTCAAGAATTACACCACCTTGTGCAACCCCATGCAAGGCACCAATTTCTCTAACAATTGAACCATCCCTAATGTTTGGATGAAGCATTTTGAAAACTTCCATGACATGCTTACAAACAATGCCTTGTGTTGCAAGGGGGCAATCACATTGCGGCCATTCTGAAGCTAAGGCATGTATGGTCCACATTTTTCCCGTGTGGTTGGTGGATGCCACAAATGCAATGTCTTCCCCATCTAGGCGCAATGGGACATTTGTTTCTGGAATATCATGAGCTCGAAAGCAGGCACTGCAACAATGCCTTCTTGTTTTTTTTTTTCCTCACATAACTGAAAATTTTGCATTGCATCCCATACCAATAGTGAATTAAAACATCACCAACAAGATTGTAGATGAGCTAGCCCATCCTCCATCCTGTAAGCCTCTCCTAGGAAGAATACAAAATTCGTTTCATGTTGCCATGAAATGATTCCATAGCTACATTGATGTCTAGTCCTATATGGGAGATGTTTCAATTTACTATGCACCACACCTTACTTTTGGCAACTAGTGTTGATTCAAATATTCATAGAAGCGAACTGAATTAGGGTAATTGGTTGCCAACTTCTCAAGTTGTCCTGTCCACAAAATAGGTTTTGCATGAAGTGGACAATCTTGAAAATACATGATGCTTCCAAAAGCAAATAAAAGACCTCTCCTCCACACTAGCAATCGTCTTGACTACATTTTCAGCCCAAGCTTTATGGACATGCCACAAGCACAAAAACACCTTGGCTTCGGGTCAAATGTTGCTACAAATGCAAGCCTAAGAATTAAACTCTCAGGCTATGGGCTCACAAACACGTCCTTCAACACGAGATGGAATGAAAGTAAACATCAAAGGTCTTTGATTTGTAACAAATTCTTACCTTAAGACATTGATTTTGGCTTGCGCATTGTCACCAATGATAGTATTGGACATCCAATTGATCAAGGCATTTTGATAATGCTTGGAGAACTCAAGAATACTCGCTCCAAGTGTGTTATATGTGCAAAATCATTGGTGGAAGTTTTTTTCATTTTCCCCATGAAACAAACAAATATCCTCCAAGTACAATTTGAGGGGAAAAAAAAAAGAGTAAACATGAAATGTCCATCATATTTGGCACTTCCACGCCTACCCCTTTTGTTTTAAACATAATTTTTGCTTAATAACACTATCACAAACTGAATAATCTCTGTTTACTAGATCAATGAATAATCTCTGTTTACTAGATCAATGAATTCATTGCATCCCCACTAGATCCCATACATTGAAACAATGTAATGTAACTCTTGAAGTGAAATCTCTTGACATATAGACACATTTTGTTGTAATGTAATGTGTCCTCCAGATGCACTAAAAAAATTCTGCTCATGCGTTTAAGTATTATATATGAACAAGTTATGCATTATAAGACCAAGGGGTGCACGCATTTGCTGAGCATTTCCCAAGTCATGGGCAGACAACAAGGTGCTAATTAGGTGTAACAGGTCTCTTGTAGGTTGGCTGAGAGATGCACATACAAGTAAAGGTGTGAACCTCTTCCTTAAGCTACTCTTATCATAATTCATGTGGTATAAGAGTTAGCCCTAGATTCTTACACAAATAAATCTGGTGAAGCTAGGGGGTTGGGCAGAGAAGAGCAAATTACACCTAGCTGCTTGGACACACAAATCTGTTCAAGCTAGGGGGTATAAGGGGGGAGAGAGAAGCTTTGCAAGAAGAGTGACAAAAAGCAGTTCAACAACAAATAGATCTAAATTAATAATTCTGGAAGAGTGACAAATTATGGTCATGAGTCATGACTCACTGCTACTATACATGAACTGCAGTCCAATTGAACATGCAACTTCGACTTATGAATATAAAGACTTTTCACAACCACTTTTCAGTTGACAAAAACACAAATTCAGCAGAATTTGCGAACTACTTACAAATTCCACTTTCACAGTTCTCTTCTCTATGGACTTGACAAAAAAATTATCAATTCAGAATTTAAGAACAAAATTGCTACTATGTACTCTGTGATCAACAAATGATAACAAATGATAATAAGAGATTTCAAGCTCCAATCAATTTTCCCATCATAGGAAGAGAACACCCCAACAGACAAGCTCCTTGGGGGGAAGAGAATGGCATTGTTCTTCTTCAGTCAGTCAGGCGCATGGCAGCAGCAGCAAGCATGCAAGCAAGCTTGCTTAGATGGGCAAGCAAGATGCAACGCGCGGGTAGACAACTGCGGCGGGTTGAGCCATGATGCGACGTCCCTTCGTGTGACGGAAACAGTACACAAAAGCGCCGATGGGCCACTCCACAACGGCCGCAGCTGCGAAGGCGATGAACCCCAGAGTCGGACCCAAGATCCTGCAATGGCAAGGGTTACGCACACTCCCGCACTCAAAGCACAAAGGCAGTCCAAAGGGACAGCAGGGTGGGTCTCCTGCTCCTGCCGTTGTTGCTGCCACTCTATTAGCCATCTCAATAAACAACAAGATCAAGATCTTTATCTCTCTCTTTCAGAGTTGACAAGACACAGACTTTCTGCAATTGGGGTTACACTATCAAAAACTAGAAGGGTTTAGTTGTAGCTTGATTGAAGAAAGATTGGGTTGCAGCAATTGGATTTCAAAAACGGAGTTCTGAATTCAGCAGCTGATGATGATGCATACAGAAAAGAAGATGGTGAATTGCAGTCGAGGGTATGTTTATATAGGGTTTAGGGTTTTAGGAGGGCACAAAATGCTGTGTCAGCTACAAACGTGGCAATTGGGTGTTGATGGTTGAATGGGGGAATGACAGCTCCATGTGCATTTGTGGCAATAGGAACAACAAAAAAGGTTACAATTCCCCCCTCCTGTTTTCTTACAATCTAAGTTAGAGAGTTGGGTTTAGGGTTTACTAGGGTTTTTGATGGGTGGGTGGTTGTTGGACAAGAGTGCCATGCATATGACACTTGGTGTACACGTGGTTGACACTTGGGAGTTGTCTCAGCTTCTATGTGCAAGCTCCTCTTGATTGGTCCAGTTGGTGCTACTTTTGCCAGCTGTGCACATGTTTATCTGGCTGCAAAGATGATGTAATAAAATACCTGGCAAATTTTATTGCAAGAAATAGGAGTCCAAAAGTTTCTCTCTCTTTTTTTTCTTTTTTTTTTGTTGTGGCGAATTTTTTTTCAAAAAAATTAATGTTCTTTTTAAAATCTTCCTTTCCTTGAAAAAAAAAAATTCAAAAATTATTCCTTTCAATATTTCTTTTTCTTCAAAAATTCAAATTTTCATTCTTTCAAATAATCTTTTTTTTAACTTCAAAAAATTATCCTCTCAAACAATCCTTTTCTTTAACATTCTGTCAAATATTCCTTTTATTCAAAAAAAAAGTTGCCAAAACGTGGAAACAAAAATTTGAAAAATCTACACAACATTCAAGCAAGTAATGAAGGATTTTAATAAATTTCTACTTTCGTAGCTGGTCTATAGCCAAATGTGGCTAAATCTGCTTCTGGATGATTGATTGCCAGTGTGGCAACATCACAAAATTGGACCCAAAAATAAATGAAAAATACAGACACGGAAGAACAGGACCCAGAAAAACATTAGTCCAAAAGAACCAAAGTTGATGAGTCAGATGATAACTTGGGGGAAAGAAGACTACCTATTTGTCTATTGGTCACCTATTTTGGCTAATCACAGGAGCACAAAGTGTAATTTTGGCTAATCACAGGACATCAAGTGTGGGGACATATATTGTACTTTCCTCAAAGAGATGGAATTTTTTTTTCCACTCTTAATAGTTTTGTGACCTGTCTTGTCAAACCATTTCATTTTCACACTAGATCCGGTTCAGAATTGAAGGGTGGCCCCTTTGCAGTATTTATCCCATCCAACATACCCCATCCGACATACCATGTCAATTGTTCTCCCATTCCCATCCATGTATATGAATACCTGGGCCAATTATTATGGTTGGCCAATCAAAAACAGTCATTTTCTCGGCCACATGGAGGGATTATTATTATGGTTGGCCAATCAAAAACAGTCATTTTCTCGGCCACATGGAGGGATTATTATTATGGTTGGCCAATCAAAAACAGTCATTTTCTCAGCCCCGTGGAGAGTACTGCATCTTGGGCATGTTTACAAGCCAAACTAAAAGGCCCACTTTTGATGGGGTCCAGTGGCCAAATGCCTAAGAACCAATTTGGACTCATTTGAAGCAAATTGAATCCTTGAGTTGGACTCCTCTGCGGTGAACCCCACCTTGCATCTTGGTTCTTCAAATCATGAGCTCGCTCCTTTTTAGTTCAGTTCTATTTTTTTTCTGGTTTGAACCAATTGATTTCCCCTCCAAAATGGTGCCATGTAAGTTTAGCCTCAAATTTGCCACTTTTTGGTCTTGAACCCTCATCTAAAGGCTCATCGTCCAATTTATGACTCTCATCCAATAGAATTGTTCTACTTCATCGGACCTACTCTCATCCAATAGAATTGTTCTATTTCATTGGACCTTGGACCCTCGTCTAAAGTGACCCTACGGTTCACACTATTTGAAAGTTGTACTACACCCAAAACTATGGGGGCATGTGCCACTAGCATGAGTGTGAACAGGACTGTGTAATGCTCCAAGTGTGAATAGGACCCCGACGATGAAGCCCAATTTTGAATCTTAAATTCAATATCTCCCCAACCTTGGGTCTAAAAATTGCAAAAATGCCACCAAGAAAATCTCGCCCATCAAGACTTGTCTTAGTATCAAGAGGTTGCCCTAATTTTATTGAAAAACTTTGTTTTGGTTTTGGTGAATATTCTTTCACAAAATTGTTCAATATTTAATAGCTTTTGCATCATAGGTCTGAACATTACAAAACTACCTTGGTGTGCCCTTACTCATCATGGGCTTTCACAACAGCACAAAGAGCATGGTGGGGGGCAAGCAAGATGGTTTGGGAGACCGCAAGATGACAAATAAGGTGTGAATTATACAAAGGCCATGCCGCTGTCTTAAATGAAAGTATTTCAATTAAAAGTTCAATAAACACATCGTGATGGATTAGAGTAATTGAAATGAAAAAGGAAAATTGATTAAATTATTTTAGTATAATGCATATAAGTTTGTCCAATACATTTTTATGCATCTTTTGACAATCACTTCTAATCTAATTAGTCCATGTACATGTTGTCTAGTAGTGAATATTTATTAGAAAATTATCATTTAAAAATCAAAGTTCATGAAAAATATTACAAGAATTAATGATATTTCTTACAAAATTTTTGATAAAATATCATCCTAAATATCAAATTATAAAATTCTTGAACATATTGATAAATTTTATTTCATTCACATTAATTTCCAAATAGTGTGCTAATTAAAACTTCCATATTTTCAAGAATTAACTATTTGAAGAATGAAATATATTGAAAATTTAAATTAAATTTGACATTGACATAAATATCAATGAATTATTGAAAACCATATGAAAACATAAGAAAAAAATAGAAGTTGATTGTCACTGGTAGTGCACAGCAGTGCAGAGCTCAAATTTGTGATGAATAGGGTTTTACATTGGGAGACTGAAAGGCCATGAAGTAGTCTAAAATGGGAAACTCCCAGAATCTGAAAGGTTACTTGCTTATGGGACTAGGCCACACAAAATTGGAAGACATTCAATTCTTTTGTGTTCAAAGGGTGGCTTGAAGTATCCCTTGAGAGGATTTGAAATCTCATCTTTCATGTCACAAAATAAACTCACCAGTAATGCAAGAATCCAAGCACACCACATACACATTTGTGTGTATGTTTTGTTAGTGCAACATTGTTAGTTTTGATATTGCTCCGTGCTGATTTAATTGCACGTGACAACTTCCACATGTGAGATCAAGACACCACTTTCAATCGGAGTACTTCTGCTACAACAACCACTAAAGCCATTTTGATTGTAAGGGAACAGAAACAACTTCAAACAAGAGAAAGCATCCTTTTAGTCCTTTTATCTCTGGCTTCATACTTCCCTGTTGCAAAATGACATAGAAGACTCAAACCATGAACGGACGCTCATTTCATGTCAAGATATAGTAGCAATTTACATTAATGCAGCTCAACAATGTGCCATTGCAAGGCCTTGTATAGACATAGAATTGTGGGGAGAGAAAATAAACCTGAAGATTGGACCTTATTGAATGGCATTATGAACCACATCTGGGAGAGGCTTTTAACATCTAATAGGGGGTTTTAATCCTGCAATGGCAGCTAATGGAAGGAAGAATTAATTCCTCTAAAAAGAGTTTTCAATTTTCACTTGTGTGGAGAATCCTCCACCCATGACTCTACAGCTTTCAGGTGAAAAAAAATGAACAGAGGACTACATAATTTTTTGCAACCAAAACTGTGACTCATAAAGAATGGAGAACAAGAGGAAGGGCCACTTGTTGGAAAGGGTTAGTAGTGAATTTTTTAAGGCTGTGATGGTGATGAAAAAGAAGGGAAAGCATGAACCTTTTGGTAATTCAACTGTCTCAGGCTTGGGAACCGATTAAGAAGAGAATTCGGAATAAAATCATGCCGTGTCAGAAGCCCAAGTATGGGTTGCCCCTGCAAACCGCCCACCCACCCCCCCAAAAAATGAAACTGTTAGCACACAGCTTCTGAGGGATTAATAAACCTGGACTATTGGGATGTTGGAAATTTCCACTCTTGCAATATCACAACTCTTGGCTTACCCCCCCCAAAAAATAAAAAATCCACAACCCAAAAGTCCCCACAGCCAGTAAGAAGGGGAAGAAGGGGCGGGGAACATTGAACTGGAACAAATGTTGTCCGAGCAGTCAACCCAAAAACCCTAACCCTAAAAAACATAACCAGGTCAACATAAAAGTACTAAACTTTCCAAATGTATATACCTCTGAAGATGACTTTGGCATAACACAGAGATGGCGGAGACCAAGCTGTCGAAACAAAGTGTAAGCTTTAGCAAGTGACATGGTTTCCAGCACAGTGTAGGGTGAAGTATTTGTCACCGGATGCAAGTCCAAAAACATTTCTTCCTCTGCAATGTCCAAGTCAATATCATTGATTTTCACCCCTTTCCCTGATCCTGGCTTGGCAAATTCAGTGGATGAAAAAGATCCACCCTGTTTCAAACCTCCCCTTTCTCTCCTTTCCATGAATTGCCTTTTCCTGAGCAACACCAACAGATGTGATCGGAGGACGAGGCCACAAAAGACAGGACACTCATCATTTTGTCCATCGAAATTGTCATCTATAACAGGAAAAGCATTATGTTTGGTGGAACGAAGCACATCCAGAATTGTACCAACACGCTCAATTGCCGAAAACCACACCAAAGGTCTCGTAATCCCATCACGAGCCGTTAAGTGGCTCATGAAGGGCAATGGGTGGGCTTCTAAGAATGGGATTTCTTTAATTTTGACATGCAAGTGGTAAACTGCATCATTGAACGCATCCCCAACTGTCTTGGATATCAACAATACAAGCATAATAAGAGGGAGTAGTGACAAATTGTTGGTTAACTCAAGGATTATAATGCAAAGAGAGACAGTCATCCGCATAGAACCCCCAAGAAATGAGGCTGCTCCTAAAAGGGCATAAACGCCTTCATCCATTGGACCTGTTCCATATATCTGTTTCATTATCATGCCCATTATCCGTCCATAAGTCGCTCCACATAAAATTGCAGGGACAAACAGCCCTGAAGGTACAGCAATTCCATATGTTAATAATGCAAGGGAGTAAGCAGTCACAAGATATATCACTAGTGATGAGAATTCAAACTCCCCATTTGTTCCCTTGCTAAATAAGTTCCGAATAGTGTCATCATTGGTGTTGAAAAAAAGGCCCGCAAGATCATTGTACGTGTTCGCAGGGCAGTGAAATGATTTGAAGTTACGAGTAAGGTCATATGTTGGGCACTTTGTTTCACTGGGGATTCCAACAGTCATAGGACATGGCCGGCATGTTGCCATCCATGGCAAACCAAAGCTGCACACAGATGTGATGAAAGCCACAATGACTGCTTGTGCAATTTTGGCAAACTTTCCTTTCCTGCAACAGAAAAAACCCACCATTCATAAACATGCTCGCAACTTTTAAATGCTTGATAGTGTGCTTGAACACGTCAAGTTTTTAACAAATGGAGTTACTTACTTCTTGAGCCAGCCATTGCTCCACATGATAATTTTGCCATTAATTTGGTTGAAAAGGCTTCCCAACACACCACCCACCACTCCCAGTATTGCTACTGGCAAAAGCTCCTGGAGCCCATAATTGTCTGGGTTTCCACTGATGTCGAAAATGATCAAACCTCCTTCTCCTGACAACCCACAATGTCCGTGCTCGCACCATACAATTCCTGTGCGCATAATGACAGCCACCACAGCTGTTGTGAAAAATGCTCTCCATAACAGTGGGCCACGCCACCTGTCATCACACACACTCCATGTACCACCTTGTTTGCATGAGCCCTTCAATGTAGTACTATTCTGTGCAACATGGCTCATATAGTAACGAGATTTGAATATAAGATTTTCTGAGTCCTCAAGAATTAGGGTTTAGGGTTTTATGCTGCACATCACATCCACTTATTGGGTGATTATCTGTTTCACATTGCTCAATTGTAACTGGAGCTCTGGAAGCACCTTCAAACTTAAGACTTGAGAACAGTATGCAGCTGGCTACAAGAGGTCAGATTATTGTACCAAGATGTAACTTCTTCCAATGCAAAGAGGACCCCACCAACAGGTGCACGAAAGGCAGCAGCAACTCCAGCTGCTGCCCCACAGGTTACGAGATCACGACGGTCTCTGTCATTCTTCAGATACCGCAACCACTTCCATGTCATACCATATCGGACTGAACCCCCCTGACCTAGCAAAGATGCAATGCAAGCACCAATGTGCACCAATGGACCTTCCTTCCCTACTATGAGTCCTCCTGCCACTGAACCTATGCTTCCAAGTATCTGCATTTTCCAGCAAATGAAATTCAGGGAAAGTCAGCATACTCTTCTCACCTCCCAACCAAACCTTCATGTAATCTGCATTGCTATGGATGGAGAACAGTCAAGTTTTGCATTCTAAATTCTGGCATCTAAGCTTCTGCACTACAGCATTTGGAGTTCACAGAAGCATTAGTTTCTAAATTAAGCTTCATTTCACATTGATTACAAGGTCACAATTACAGCTACTGGGGATATCACAATCACAGAGATTTCAGATCTGATAACAGGAAACGAACAAAGAAGCCAAAAATGCTGTAGATTCTGAAAAGACATTCTCTCACCTTCACAACTAGTGTGTTGAGTGAAAACACATGGGGTGTATCGACACCATTCAGGTACGCCTTCACTTCTGGGATCCCAGAACCTGCTGCTGAGGGACCAATGTACACACAAAGCATCGCTGCCAACATGACCAACAGCATATTTGCTCCCGCGTACACAAGAAATGCCAACACAAACCTGCATTTTTTTGCAAACCCAAAATGTTCTTCCTACGTCAACAATCACAAAGAACAGAGACAATGCAGAAAAAGATTGAAAAAGATTTGAGACAATGTAGAAAAATGCAGAAAAGATTTGAGGCAATGCAGAAAAGACTCAGACAATGCAGAAAAGATTGAGACAATGCAGAAGAAATTAAGACAATGCAGATGGCAAAAACACTATTGGGGCTCACTTTTTCAGCTTTTCTAACAAGCAAGGGAAACCCTAAAATACCAATTCTGGAGGAAACTGAAGCAGGAAAAAAAAACAACAGGGATTCTTCTGAAGGGTTAAGAATATGATTGAGAACCTGTCTGAGTTCATGAGGTTCACAGAATGAACAAATTTCAAGCCCGCAATGTTCTCAACAGCCAGGTTGTTGCCAAAGGCAACTAGGCCCGTGAGTACACCTACAAGAAACACAAATGTCCACTTGACTGCGACATATTGCAAAATCTCAACACGTTTTCTTGACCTCCAATCCTGTCTGAACAGATCATTCTCTATCAACCTGCATCAATCAACACAGAAAAGACACAAAACCACGGTGTTTTTAGAGAGAGTTTTAGTTTCTGCAAGAGAAATTTTTGACAAAGCATGAGACAGGTTCACGGATCATCATCATCATCATCAGCTGTTGCTGCAAAGACAAACAAGATGATGAGAGATATGGCAATCTTCTTCATCAATCCAAGGAAGAAAAAAAAAACCCCATTTCTCCATTTCTTCATTCTGAAAGAACGAAGATAATGATGATGATAGAGAATGATCTCTTCATCTTCAATGGACACCCAACAGAGCTTAACGATGGAGGAGGCTTTTGAGCTAAGTACTCATAGTCAAGGCTTTCAATGGGTGAGACTTTGGCTCCAATCATAGCCAGATGGTTGGTGTTGCCATTGCCATTAGCAACTGCTCTCTCCTTGTCGCCGATCAGGGGCTCGTACAAGTCCAGCTGAGGAGGACGCTCCGCAGTCTCAATATCCCCGTTATTCTCGTCCATTTTTTTATAAAATTTGGTTTCCTTTCCTGCTTCACAAGAACAAGACAACCCACTTCTTCTATCCCTCAAAATTCCACACTACATACCCACACCCACTTGTTGATCTGGAGACAAAGACGAATGTGAGAACAAAACTGTTCCTTGCTCAAAACTTCAGCTTCCATCCAAAAAACAAAAAAAAATTAAATTCAGAACTCCCTCTGTGTGTGTGTGTGTGTGTGTGTGTGTGCGCGCGCGCGCGCGCGCGCGCCTCTGCCTCTCTCAGATCGTGATGTAGTAGTACATTCATTAAGTGCGTCTACTTGTGAAAAGTAGGAACAAAAGCCCTCTCACAACCAAAACTACCAAACATTCCACAAGCAAATGCGCTCTGCGATGAGAGCGAGAGCGAGCGAGCGTCGCACGGAACTACGGACGACAGTGTTGAATTTCTACACTCCATTTCGCTTCCTGCGAAGCAAGGGAAGGAAAGCGCCTCGCTGAGGAGGGACGCGAGGGAAGATGGGAGCAAGGGAGGTAGGTAGAGGAGGTAGGAGAGGAGGAGGATGGTAGGTACCTACCTACCTACCTATTTGGGTGGTAGGTACCTATTTCATTGCTAGGTACCTACCACAAATCTTTTTTGAATATTTGGGTAGTCTGATCTAGACTATAAGGAAATACAAAAAGAGTTGGGTTGGTCTCTTGTGGCCTAGACAAATGCATTTGTCATATCCAATAAAGTCTTATAAAAGTTCAACTAGTGGGCCCTTGAGACACTACTACCTTAGGACTTCACACTTTGTGGGCCCTTGAGAACACTACCTTAGGACTTCACGCTTTGTGGGCCCTTGGGACACTACTTTAGGACTTCACACTTTGTGTGGGCCCTTGAGAACACTACCTTAGGACTTCACACTTTGTGGGCCATTGAGACACTACTTTAGGACTTCACACTTTGTGTGGGCCCTTGAGAACACTACCTTAGGACTTCAAACTAGTGGGCCCTTTGAACACTAGTCCCTACACCTTAGGACTTCACACTTGTGGGCCCTCAAGATATTAGTCCCTATGCCTTAAGGCCTTAGGACTTGACACTTGTAAAAGCCTAAGACCCAGACCTTCGGGTCCTTAAGCCTTAGGACTTGACATTTGTAAAAGCCTAGGATTTAGACTTTTGTGTCCCTACACCTTAGGACTTGACACTTGTAAAAGGTTAGGACTTAAACCTTTGTGTCCCTACACCTTAGGACTTGACACTTGTAAAAGGTTAGGACTTAAACCTTTGTGTCCCTACACCTTAGGACTTTGACACCTATAAAAGTCCAAGACCTCAAGATTCAAAGGCCTCATACATGAGGATTTTAAAGGCTATGATTCAATGCATGTGAACTTGTCTAAGACATTAGGACTCATGAAACTTAAGCATGAAGGATTAAGAGCCTACAACATTAAGGCAAGCTTAAGGGTAGAGACATGATGGTTTGAAAATCTAAGACATGAGGCCTAAGGACTTTGAATGCATGTCCGAGTTGTTAGACCGTGGGGCACATAGTTTTATTCCAGGACAAAACATGTCTTGACTAAAGCATTTTAATCTAGGGTTGAAAGTTTTCAGGTATTTTGGTCTAGGGCTAGAATCTTCCTTGAATCAAGTCAAGTCTAGTTCCTTTGTCCAAACATTCCATTTGCAATATTGAGGTATGAGACTTTTGTTTCAACTCTTATTGACTTTTGGGTTTTCAATCAAAATTTCAACTACCCCTCTCACAACTTGAACATATCTAGCCTCACATGATTTGAAAAGTAGTAAAGCTTTTTGAGTTAGGAGAATGGAGGAGGAGAGGGTATGTGAAAAAGGAAGGTAATTACAAGAATGTTTCAATTTTGCAATTTAAATAATTGTTTCATCATTCTTTTGGTATTTTTGTTGGGCCTACTCCCCACAAAGGATAAAGGCTATTGCATTTGGTGCAAATTACTTTAGATTGTCTAATTTCACACTAAATATTTGGTCCCACTTATTTTTAAATATTTGTTTTCACATTATGGGTTTGAGATATTTTAGTTTTTTTTAAACTTGTTTACATTAGCAATGGTTAATGTGTTGTGTTATATTTTCACATTGATGGAATAGATTTGGAGCTTCATAACATTTAGATTTAAGGTTGCAAAAATCTAATGGCAGCGATATTTTTAGTTGAATAACAAGGAGGGAAGGGATTATTATTTTAGTTGAGTAATGAGGAAAGAAGCATAACCAACAAGATCATGTGGAAGGGCTTTCTTGTAATTGTTTGTATCTTCTTTGTCTTGGGTGTTGGAATGTTATTCATCAATGTTACAGCTCAAGTGAAAGCTTTTGCATAAGTTTATATAGCAAATATTGACACACGAGCTTCAATAATAATCTAGCTTATCAATATAGTTTAAGAATGAAAAATGCATGGCACACATGGAAAATCCCACAATGTAATTTGGGGAAAAAAATTATTACCATAATAGCTTAATAGATTCGACATTAATTAAATTATTTTTCATTTTGCCAAATTTTTGAAATTTTTGTCGAATTTTAATAAAATCAAAAGTTCAACTTTCAGGTTTAAATCATAAACCTTCAAGTATTAAGTCTTAATATTGAAATAATTTGAACACATTAGACTATTCCACAACCTTGAAAAAAGATTGTTTATTATTTTATATACCCATTATTTGTCAAAATTTTCAAAATTAAAAAACCAAATGTCGAAGTTAAGATTTAAATTTTAATTAATTATTCTATAGTTTGTTGCTGAAATAATTGAGGTATTACAATACAAGTCCTTGGGTTGGAACTATGTATAAAAATTATGGGTTGTGAAGCCATGTTTTACTTCTTATATGCCAACTCCTTGACAAGGTCAAGGTTTGTGATTCCTTGGGAGTTTTATCACAATTTTTAAAAAAATATTCCTCTATTATTGAAATATGGGTATTTCACATTGTATTAGGCAATTTAACCTAAGTGCAATTCTAAACAAAAACAACAAAGGTAGATGCAAGCTATGGTGGCTCAAAAGTATCAAGAGTCCCAATCCCAAAAGTCCATATCAGTGGAAAAAATGAACACTAAAATGAAAAAAATGTTAAAAACCAATGACATTTAATGGGCCTTATATGGTGATTAATCAATTAATAAAGTCCATATGAAAGGTTACATGTTTACAAAAAAACTATTATACATGTTAGGGGAAAAAAAATTCAATCCAACAAAAAATGACAAAGATTGGAACTTTTGAAAATATGGCCCAAATATGATCATTCAAAAGTCCATAGTTATTTGTTTGTTAAATTTTTTGTAGTAATTGTTTTCTATTCATTTTTTTTCCCCATCATGTATCATATATTAAGTCCCTATAAAAAATATTGAGATGAAATCATAACAAAAAATGCATTTGAATGCCAATGCAAAACCTTGATTATAATCCATATGTCCACTTTAAAAGGTCATTACTATATGATTGGTGTATGTTTATTGAACTTTGCATTTTAATAAATATTTTTATTCTTAATTTATGATTTTTTTTTCAAATTAATGATTTTACAATGTGTTTGTGACATTTGAATAGAATATACTATACAAAAAATTCACAAAGTTGCAAAAGGTGAGCCACCATAACTTGTATCTACCCACAATAACATAGTTTACGAAGGGATCATCATTCTATACATTGTGTTTCCTACTTGTGAATCAAGTTGATGATTTTTTCTCAAGGTTTGTTTTACCAAGTTCAATGCAAACAATGGATGTCACCAAAATTAACAACTTAACATAGGTTTGTGTGACCTTTTAGAAGCAATTTTTTCAATTATTTATCTTTAGGAAAAAACATGTTGCAAAATTCATAGTTTTAAAAAAGTTTTGTTGAAAAATTTGACTATGGAGATGTGCAAATTAAGCAAATTAATCAAATATGTAAGACCTGTGGTTGTTTTGCTATTTGGAATTAAAGTAATGCTAAAAAATGGCAAGAGAATCTTAGCATAATGGTTGCCAATTTGGACTATTAATGATGAACATGAAATTATGCATCTTGGAAATTACCTTTGGTGAACTCGTGGTGAAGTGGGTACATGAATTTATTAATCCTTGCAAATCATCTCGTTGTGCTTTCATTTTTTCCTACCTTCCATGGAGGCTTGGGAAAGGTGTTGGTAAACATATGTCTATTTGTTTAGCAGATGAAAAAGCATCACACATTTATTATTTAGTTGTATATGCAACCTTGGAACCATATTCATAAAGTGCAATGTTATGTTTAATTGGTGTTAACCATTGCACAAATCCACCTACATATGGTATTGCAAATGTTATTCAAGCAAAACCTTTCTTATGACTTGGGAATCATCATCATCATGGTGTTGGAGATAAGGAAAAAGGATATAAGGGGTAATGAAAAAGAAATGGAGTTCATGTTCTAAGAACAAAATTATGTTGTAAGGCAATTTTTAAGGCCTAAGAGTGGGGGTTAAGAACATGTTGAAAATTTAATAATGAGTATGAATAAATGTCAAATTATTAAACAATAGATATTGAGTATCATATCTTTATTTTTTGGGACAAGGTTGATTTAGTGGGTCTTTGATGGGGTTTAAATAAACAAGTGCAATTTGCATTTGACATAATTTTTTACAATGAGTTTTGACTAATGTTTTTTTTGTTCATTTGTTTTGCTTATATATTCAAGTTTTGATTTTATTTTTTACATGGTTGTACTAATTTGGCTTTTTGTCTTTCTTTGAATTTTTTTAATGGGGATGAAGATGTACTAATGATTTAGTCTTATGCTTGTAGAAAGAATGGATATCATAGGTTGAAACTAATATTATAGCCATGTCACATGTACATTAGGACCTTTGTTGAAATTAGAAGGGTTGTATAATGAGTGATTCAATGAAGTGGAGGAGTTGAATGACTCAATGTGACGGGTTAATGCTTGTTTACATTATGAATTTTGCAGCTTCAAATTACATCCATTGGGAAATTCATGGCTATTGATTTTAATAAAAATTTGAGTCCAAGTCACTCATGTTTGCCAACGTGTTAAGGTGGAACTTGAGCACTAGATTTTATCAAACTAAGTTCTCATGTGGTTGAATTATCATTTGATTCTAATGCATAGAATGGTAATGTTATAGAGGAGGAAAATAAATTTTGCAATTCCAAAATAGGAGAAAGTCATGTAATGAAGAAGGCATCAACATCACAATGTTTAAGTGGAATTTGGGTCACTCTCTAACATTAATGCTTTAGCAAACTAGATTATCACCACATTACAACAACAAGAACACTATTATAGAAACTTTGATTCACTTTCCAATGTGCAATTTGAGAACTCCACATCATAACATGTTTTTATATCAAAGCTATTAAAGGGTTAGAATTCTATAAAACATGTTTTGGTAAGGCATACTTGGCAAAGCTTTATAGGTTTATTAAGAGAAATGATGCACTTTTAAAAAGTAAATATAATGTTGTTTTGTTCATTATAAGCTCTAAGTGTTGCCATCCTTTACTCACAAAATCCATACACAAGTAAAGGATATCATTGTTACTTGAGGTTACAAAAATAATGAAGTAGAAAATTGAATTTGGGTGAAAGATGATGGTAATTTGTATGAGAATTTTTTTGCCAATGATGTGAAGAAATAAATTGTTTTGTTGCCTGGATTGCTACAATAGGCAAAGAAAACCTATTGTTGATGGGCGTCATAAATGACACGTGCATCTAATAACAAACATAAAAATGAAATAAATTATATTTAAAATTTGTTGTTGTTTGCAAGGCATATTTTAATCCCATTTTTCATACAAATTTCTTATTGCTTGTTTATTTACATTTTGGTCAAGTCTTGTGCATTGTAGATGTTTACAATAATATTTTCATTGTTTATGTTAATGTTTTCTAGATAATATTGTTTGAGAGGTTTGTAAAATTAACACCTCTCAAGCCTACAACACTAGAAAAGGTTTGAGTTTCATAACCTCACTTTTGCTTTGCAAGTTGCATCCTTTCCTTTCCTTTGACTATTTAAAGACCTTTATTAACTTGAATATTTATGTCAACCTAGAATAAAACAAAATGTTTTTAATTTACCCATAGCCTAGGGTCAATTTCCACAATGACAAAACGAATAATTTTTTTCAAAAAATGAATTTGTTTTTAAAATTTGAAACAATATTGTGATATGGGTAATGAAATTATTCAGAATATAACCTATGATAATTATGATGATTTTCAACATGTCAACTTTATATTTTCACAAAATTTCATTTCCCTATTTTGAAGATTATTTAATGATGAAATTGACCTTAAAGTAAGGTATTTTGAAATTATTGTTCCATCCTAATAACTGCAAGTTGAGATTTCTCTGTGATTTTGGTTCAAAAACATAACACTGAAAGAGAAAAATATAAAGGTACTAAATCAACAAGGACACATGATGAAAAATTGGGTCCAAATAAAACATAAGTTAAACACCAATTAAAATTTTTGAAGGTTTGTATTCTATACTTATGTGAAGCTTAATATCTCCCACTTTTTTTTATGTTAAGTTCATTTATTCAACATGATTGAACTCCAACTTATTGTTTAGAAAATGTGAATAATGAATCATCAACCTTTTGAAAGTGATTGCTTCATAGAATAGTAGTGATGTTGGAGTATCTGATGTGAAAAAAATCATTGGGATTTAATCACCGTATAGCTTCAAGGCTATGAATATTAGATTATTCAAGATATTAGAATCTATGTTCACCTAAGAGCATGAGAGAGTTGCATCTGTTTTCCTTTTCCTTATGTTCTATTAATTATCAAGTTTTTTGTTCTATGAATTTTTTTGTTATTGGCAAGAGTCTTGGATTTTATTTCTAAGGTTTTTTGTTTTGATGATTTTCTAATGTGTTTTTTGGTCCCTATAATTATTACATGCCAAAAATAACATTCTATGACTAGTACTATTCATTACAAGTGGCATAAGTGATTAAAATGGCATAAACAATGTGTCCAATTAATTAATATGGCAACTTTGGTTCATTTTTTTCAAAAACAAATCCTTTGTACAAGTTGTAGCCATTTTCTTTTGTTGCCAAGGGACAAAATTTTGGCACCCAAAAAAAACCATGGGTTACAATAGGTGGCCAGAATATAACAGGATTCTTAAAGTTTTCTACTCAGTTCCTCTTTGGCTAATTACTCTTGTGGATGATGACTAGTGTGGCTACATCACAAAATTTATAAAAAAAACCCTGACCCAACTCAACTCAAACTCAAAAGGCTGGAAACACAAAATGCCACCATGAGAGACATCACCCAAATTAAGCTAAGGCCAAAAGAGCTGGTAAGATGCAGGAACACATGTTCTGAACTTCATGGATAAAGAAATCACCCAAAGCAAGTTAACCCTAAAAAGACAAGGGGGGGGCAAGAAACATACTTTCAGTTTCTTGTAGAACAAGACATCACAAAAGCTTCAATGGGTGTTGAGCTGTGCATGCATGATGTTCATACTAGGCTACTACTAAAAGCCATCTGCTCCAAAACACTTGCTTGCTGGAGGAGGACAAGTGACTTGCAAACTTGCTTAGAACCCACATGGCCTAGCTTGCTATTCTTCCAAAAGAGCCCACTAAGAGACAGAAAACTCTCCTGGTTTTCTTCATAAAGGAGAAGAACCCATGATTTCTTCTTTGTCATTTAATATACCTATTGAGTCAAACAAGCAACCAATACTGGGCTTTTCAAAGTATAGGTAGATCCATGTGGGATGGTTAGTAGGTAGTAACTACCTACTAACCATCCCACATGGATCTACCTACCTAGTAGCTACCAAGTGCCTTACCTACCCACATAGTAATCACTTACATTCCTACCTACTTACCTATGATATTTAGCCACTTTACATCATTACTTAGGTTAGGTAGTGTGCACATTGGTTACCAAGGTTTAACCTTGGTTTCAACCTTGGTAACTCACTTGTGGTTGATTACTTAGGTTGGGTAGTGGGAGGGGAAAGTTGGACTATTTGCACATCGGTTACCCAGGTCTAACCTTGGTTCCAACCTTGGTAACTCAATCATGGTTCATTCACATGGCTGAGTCCTAATGGTTTCCAATGGATGATGGTGCATTGGTCGGTGCTAGGTGACATAATCCGTTTGGTAAGTGGGTTTTGACTAGTGTAGTGTTGGTCGGTTATATGTATTTGGGGTGTGCGAGGGGATGTTGTCTCTTACTATGGTTAAGTACTTACCTTTCCTAGGTGCACCTCCACGTAAACCATGTCCAGCCTTTTTGTTGCTTCACAAAGACAGAAAGAGGGAAGAAAGAATTTGAAGTTAAAGGTTCTTTCATTCTAATACCTCTTTCCCAAAAGTCCTACTTCCCAAAAGCTTCAACTTTCAAACTCTTGGAATTTGTTAATAATTCCTTTGTTGTTTGTTTAATTATTTGTCAATTATTTAGCCCCCATCAACTACTTTTGGCACCAAAGATATGACAAATGAGATCTGAACAGATTTTGTACATTTATAAATGATAGGAAAGGGTTAGAACATTTAGGTGTGTGTTGGCAACCATCCAAAAGAGGAGGGTTTAGCCAAATTTTGGCTACAGGTTAGAGAGAAAAGCTAAAAAAAGTTTAGGAATCCTCCTACATGCTGGTGACATCCTAGAACCTATTTGTCTAAATATGGCTAAATGGGCCCTTTTTTTTCCCCAAAAAATCCCTTCATATCATTGGCACCCCCTCCTCCCCTAACACCAAGCTAGTCATTTAGGACCTAAACCTATTTACCATTAAGATTTTTATTTTAAGTTAACATTCACTTAATATTAAACAGTCACGCATTTAACATTGGCTGCCACCTAAGATGCCACCTAGATTTCATTTAACACTGATTTAATATTAGGTGTGAATGTACCTTAATGGGAGAAGACATTTATTTCACAATCGAACTCACCCCATGTTACCAATCTTCTTTGTTGGAGTCTTGTGGTCAGAGTCTTCTTTTGGTTTGTTGTCTCTAAAGTTTTGTTGGAGTAGATTCTACACTTCCCTATCTCTTGTGATGAAATCACTCATGATTTTGCACACCATCACCAGGTTGGTAGTAAGTAGATTTTGGCCAAAAAACTCATCCTCCTTTATTTTGCATTTGGGGCTCTCTAAGGCACACACACACACATACATCCCATAGTAAGGCCTCTTCCATGTAGGAATGCCATGAAACTTTGCTCCCCCCCCCTTCTTCTTCTAGGCACAATTGTGTGAGTTGCCTTTCAAACCCAAGGGAGGGAGAGAGGGAGGGAGGGGTGGATGTAACCCTAAAATGAGGTCTTATCCATGGTAAAGCATGAGGCAAACCTTACCATGAGAGTAAAGATGTGTAGGTTGCAAGGTGGTTGCAATCTTACACCTACCATTTACAAGGGGAAGATAGGTACCTTACCTAGTAACTCTCCACCTAGTAAGGTCTCTCTCTCCTATTTCAATATGGTAGTAGGGATCCTCTTTCTTATTGGGGATCTATATTTTAAGATGGGTGTTTGTTTGTTTGTTTGTTTGTTTTGGGTAGGGTAGAGCCCCTAGGATGAAGGATTTATGAGTTGAGGGAGTCCATCCTAAATTCTAGTGATTCCCTCATGTGAGGGCTTTACATGACATAAAGACTTGGATGAGAAAAGACATGTGTTCCCGGGAGTACTGCTAGAAAATTAGGATGAAGTATTGTGAAAATGAGAAAGGACAAGATGAGAAAAAGAGTTAGAAGTGTGAAATTGCAGTCAAATCCCATAATTTCCAAATTATTTCTTGCAATGCTTGTCATTTGTAAACTTTAAAATTTTGTTAGGTTTTTCCATTTGTTTTGTGACCACACCTTAACCCTCCCAAATTGTGAGATTGCTTGCTATGTTTTTGGTATTGTAAAAATTGCAATTTGCAGACCAACGAAAAAAAATTTATTAAATTTAAAATGATTTTCATCAATGTAAGTTAATTATAAAATAAAAATGTTGAAGAGGCACAACCTGCATGGTGAGTGCACTCATTATGTTTTATTGCAAGTGGACATCCATAACGTGTGATATTTGCCCACTTCCTTGTCTTGAAACACATATGTTCCTTCACTCTTACTGGTGTGAATATTAAACATTTTGTAAGGTCACCCATCCCAACACTATTTCGATTGAAGTGGGTTTAATTTCAAAGTTCTTATGGAAACACACATTCCAATTATGAAAAACCCAATTTTCTAATTTTCACACTAAATTCAATAACTCTAATAACAAACAAAATCACATTAAATTCAATGACTTTTGCTTTGTTGGTCCAAAAATGACAAAACAAAAAACATGCACACCATCTTATTAAAAGCAAAAGTCATGAAAATCTTTCTTTAACAGTATGAAAAATGGAAGCACACCCAGGGGGCCCACAGATTGGGAGGGTTGGGGTGTGTGATCCCATCCCAACAAATAAAACAAAACAAATAAAAAACACACACACACACACATCTCTTAGTATATAAGTTTGTGAAGCTGGCTGCTGAGGTATTTCCTCCAGTTCAGATGCTCCTGGGACCTACCCACTGTTGCCACATTGCCTTGATGTGCCTTGACCCTTGGAGCAATCCATGAGAAGCAAGGAGTTTACACTTTAGTGTTGATTCTACTTGGAAACTGGACAAATGGGTGAGTTGTTGTTGGAAGAGTCCTGCCCCCTAGGAACCTGTTTGATTCACTGATGGCAAGTTTGCTTTGTTTTCTCATCAAATGTGCATGTGCATTTCATGGGGCTCATGTGTGGGCCCAACTGCTGCTTCAAATGGACTCTCTCACCAATGGACTGGACTGATCATGATGGTGGTGCATTCACACTTGATGTGAAGTCAGTGTTAAATGAAAATCTAGGTGGCATCCTACATGACACCCAATGTTAAATGGGTCATACCTTAATGTTAAGTGACTGTTGTTATAGCTTAACATGAAAATTTCATGGTAACTAGGTTGTTTTAAGTCCTAAATGGGTAGTAGCATGATGTCAGGGGACTCAACTTTAGAGTCCCTAACACCAAGTGTGAATGCACCATGAGTAACATTACCACAATTCATGCCCTTGCCAATTAACCTAGGCCCAAATGGGTGATGAACTGAAAATTTCTGTTCAGCCAATTGAGGAATTGTCACATGCACCCAATAGACCCAGTGTTGTTGTTGTTGTTGTTTTTTTTTTTTTTTTTTTTTTTTTTTTTTTTTTTTTTTTTTTTTTTTTTTTTTTTTTTTTTTTTTTTTTTTTTTTTTTTTTTTTTTTTTTTTTTTTTTGTTTTTTTTTTTATTTTTTTATTTT
>Ga0116231_10004826_pt1 | contig 27033 bp, 11 predicted proteins | sample S1TSphgellanicum_2_FD_89695 | JGI IMG/M metagenome (GOLD analysis project Ga0116231, IMG submission 89695) | Host-associated microbial communities from peat moss isolated from Minnesota, USA - S1T2_Fd - Sphagnum magellanicum MG | ecosystem: Host-associated > Plants > Peat moss > Unclassified... | reverse complement strand
TTCGGAAATGAGTGAGAGACTTTGTGGAGAGAATGGCTATCCACAACACCTTTGCTAAGTAACAAATCCACAAGTGAGGTGTTCTTAACTCCCTTCTGATATGTGAATGTAGATACAGAGGTAGGAAAGCCCACTAATTTAGCCATGCTAGAACTAGTGACCAGATTACGAACGCCATTTGTAACACATGAGCCAATCGAATGTCTTTCCAAGGTGTTGGATGGGACCTCTGTAGCATGTGGATAAGGGATTGGTAGAGGACCTAATGTAGTGTTCAGGGTATCCTCTAGTACTACAATTATGTCCCTGGTGCTTAGCTTTAAATCTTGAAAATTAAACAATGGTGTACTCATAAGCTTTTGCATCACTTCATGCATTTGAAGTTAGCATTCCATAAGCTGATCAATGGAAAATTGTGTGTTTTCCTAATGTACATGTACTCCTAGGACACGGGAATTTCATGCCCTAACAGCTTGTGGTGTAATAATCTCTTCTCCCCTCGCCAACAAGGTGCATTTTTCGTCTGTGTTGAGAGGACAAAAAGATTGTGGCATGACTACTCGAGCTCCTCTAGCCCTGGTAATAGGACTTGAACCAGATGCGAGTCCATCAATCTGAATTACCTACCTAGTGGCAGAAACTCTGGGTGCCACACTAGCCTTTTATGTCACGACATAGGAAGGGTAAAAAGAAGTAGCAAATTCTAGTGTGAGACTAGAATTGTGTGCAATGGAAAGAACATACTCCCCAACCATAGCATCGTGTGGGAGGCCATAGAACGACTTAGGAGGTCCCTCCTGTGATCTTGAACCTTGTACAGGTTGGGCATGACTAGCTAATTAGGAGGACTTGCCTTTTAAATTAGCAAGTTGGGCCCTCAATGATTCGAGTTCATTTTGTAGAATCTAAACTTGAATTGCATGGGCTTGAAGCACCTCCCTCTTGTTATCATTGTGCTCCTTCTTCTTAACATTCTTATTGGAATTACCCTTGGTGGGCAAAGCCTGAATGGAAGGTTGAGGTGCTTTGGCTTTTGGTTGAAGGACAGCAGAAGATGCTAGAAGATTTTGCCATGGTAATCGGAGTTGTTTCCATTCCAGGAACTTGGCAAAACAGACAGCTTCCTGATGTCCCTCTTTCCCACAATAGTCACAAAAGAGATCCTCGAAAGGAATGTTGCACTCATTAACTTTGTGGGCAAGATTGCCATAGTAGTTGCAAATAGGTAGGATGGGTGTAATCGAGTGCACTACTTTAGCACTTGAAGAAGAATGTGATGATCTAGTTGGCGCAACTAGTGTAGGTTGAGGTTTTAAACGTGATGGAGGCCTCATAGTATTGGCCTCATAGTGTGCATGAGCCAGTTTTAGCTTTTTGGAAATGTTGTACACATCCATCAAAATGTACGAGTCTCCAAATTTTGCAAAAACCTATTGTAAAACTTGCACATGGAGTGTTAGAGTACCTTCTAATGAACGAAGATACCGGTGGGCAGCTTCCAAATCTGTGATGCTCTGGGTATTCTCTTTGAATTTGAGAAGCCTCCTGTAGAGCATCTTAAGGGTTTCATCCTTTTGCCGAGAGAAGGTGGCGAACTGCAGAATTTTTTTAGAACTTTTGACTAAAAATTCCAGCTCAAGGACTTGAAAGAATTCCCCCACTGGATCAGCAAAAGCTCATGCATCAGTGGCGGGAGGAATGCTTGCGGTAACAGTAATGAGTTGTTAAGGAAAAATGTTTACTAAGGTAGGTACTGGGTCTGGATCATTGGGCATAGTCCCATGATGTGCAATTGCAACTTGCAATGCAGTTTGAGAGGCGGTGGCGATGGCTATGGCATAAACTAGATTAAGAATTTGGGTGATGCCCAAAATCCTTGCAAAATGTTGCTCGTAGACATCTAATGCCACATAGTGCACATAACTGGCCAATTAATTGAATGCAAACACCTCGATGTAATTAGCGCCATACTTGAGCTCCAATTCACAAACCACAGTTGAGAAAGTTGTTTTGAACTCCCTTAAAGAAATGGTACTTGGCCATCCGTTGAACTTCTTAATTCTCCCAAAGGAATTGTTGACCTCCATGGTGTATATGGGTGTAAAGGTTATGAATTGGAGCGGAATATACAGTGATGGTGTGAAAGCAGGTGCAGCAACAGGTGTACCCCATTAATTAACCCCTCCAAATGGACTCTAATGTACCGTTGATGTAGTGTAACCTCAACCTACATTCTTGGTAGAAATTGTACTTGATGACGATGGTGTTGTAGATGTTTGATGGTACCATCATGAAGATCGTGAGCTTAAAAAAATCAGCTCAAAGGATTGTGTGTTACTTCATAGCTGATACCTAGGCTTTCGTTGAACGGTAGTGCTCTCATCATCTGAGGACATGATGTTATCCCATGCCCCAAAATTTTGTGATAATACACAACACCAGCTACAAAATTATAACACAACATACAATTTGAAAAATAGTGTGTCGTTGGGAATCACCCGCAACAGACAAACAACCCATGGAGGTCAAACGAACATTTAACGAAGGTTGAACGAAGGTTAGATGGAAGTCAAACAGATGTCAAATGGAAAGGTAGGACAACATAACGGTAGGACGCAGGACAGGACGTTGGAGAGACAATGAAAGTCGAACGAACATCGGATGGAAGTTCAACGAAAGTCGAACGGATGTCAAACAAAAATCCAACCAAAATCAAATGGATGTCGAGTGGAAATCCGATGAAAATCCAACAAATATCAAAGGGATTGAGGTCGGCCGCCATTCCTACGATGGCAACACTATAGCTATGGCGACACTATGACGCTATCGCTTGCGACATTGCAACGATGGCGATGTCGTGTGGTCACGCCGCATCAATGGCGACGTCGCGTGGTCACGCCGCAACGATGGTGACACAACGTCGCTGCACTGCTACATTGTCGCATTGTAGTGATGGCAACATTACGTCGCCATGCTGTTGCATTGCCACACTGCAATGATGACAACGCTACGTTACCATGTTGCAACGATGGCGACGCTATGTTGCCACGCTACAACGATGGCGACATTGCGTTGCCACACTACAGCATTACCGTGTTGTTACGATGGCGACACCGTGCTGCCGTGTTGCTGTGATGGCAACGTTGCGTTGCAACAATGGCGATGTTATGTTGTCGCACTACAGCGATGGTGACGTTGCATTGCCATGCTACAGCTCATGACGTTACGGCACTATAGCTCGTGTCGCGGGAACGCTGCAAGTTCGCATCCTAACAACGATGTTGCTTTGTAACGATGGTGGGCGCCGCGACTTAAATTTTTAATTTTTTTTACTCAATAGCCGCCACAAAAAGGCGTGTTTCTGCACATGAAAGAGAGAGAAAGAAAGAAAGAGAAAAAGAGGGGGAACTTTGAAACATGTTCAAGGATCCCGATTCTATTAGTTAGCAGGAATGTAACAATGCAAGCTCCCTCCGGTAATAACACAAGCTCCCTTCGGCAGTAGCAACACTAGGAGCAAAAACTCAAGAATTCAGAAACAAAAGATTTTTGTTACTTTTAACATTAAACAACAAATAGTATAATTTTTCTAAAATTGAATTGCAAAGAAAGAAGAATATGTAATGTATGTAGACGATGATTGTGCAATGGCCACCGTAAGCATCTAAAAATCATATCTGATTATGGAGGAAACTCTCCTCACAACGGAATTTTAGAAAAAAAAAAAGAAAAAAAAGGAAAGGCTTGGCCTTTTATATAGCCGCCAACAAATTGAAACCCTAAATACCTAATAATGTACAGTCATCTAAAACCGTACATTAACCTTAAAAGCGCACATGGGCATGGCCGTAACTGGCCATAATGTATGAGGCCATGTACGAGCATGACAAGGTATGTTGATGAAGTTTAGGTCATCCATGAACCAAATGCCCTATCAATTTAAGTTTTTACTAAGAAATCTAAATTTGGGAACATTTGCTATGTTGATAGCCCATCTTGGGATGACCAAAGCCCTTTTGGGACCTTGACCTAACAACAATCATAGCAATTTAAAGGTTTAGAAAATTTGGAAATGTTAAATAAATTGGGTCTCCATTAATTTAAAAAGAAACCAAAGTTGAAAAAGGAAGTATATTTTATTGATTCAAAAAGAGAAAATATTAATAGAAAAAAAATGTTCATCCTCAAGTGATGTGTGAAGGTGATATTTGAAAAATTAATTTAATACCATTTCCTACTATATATTAGTGAATTTGATGTTTAGAATGAGTTTATTAACTCTAACTAATTTCATAGACATAATATTGATAAAAATATAGTTTAGACTTGTCAATATTGATGGATATTTCATTTTCAATGTTGAATTGAATATGTTTCTAATTTTGATGAAAATGTGTACATTAAAATATTAGAAAAACATTTAAGTTGAAATTTAATATAAAATATTTTAAAATATTTAAAATATTAGTAAATTGAAATGATCAAAATATTACTTATAAAATTTCAATAATTTAGTTTTTAAAATTAAATTTTTTATTTCATATTAATTTATTTCTAATTTTGATTTTCAATTCAAACAAAAAGCTATTATCATGTTAAATTTAATGTTACCACTTGTTGGAGTTATGAACATTATGAAAAGTAATCAATCTCAAATCCATTAAGGAATGTATGGATGTTTCTTTGAAAAAAAATCAACAAAAAAGTAATTGTTTTCGGTCAATGTAGCTAGATTTCTATTCTTGGCTATTATAGGTCACCAAACTATAGAAGAGTCTTTTTAAATAAGTTTTAGGAAAAGGTTGCCGGTTTTTCCTAAATCACTCTTGGGATGCTAGTTGGTGTCACTACAATAAAAAAATGAAAAAAAACCACTAGTCAACACATGTTATTCTTTTCACATCAAAGGAAATGTTGAAAATTTTAAGACATCTAGGACAATTTGCAATCATGATGTGTAAGTCAACACTTCAATTATAATTAAATATTCATGTTTCAAAACATTAATAATGTATTATTATGTGCCATTAAACTTAAAATGTAGTTGATGAATGAAAATGTGAAACACAAATGCACTTGAATGTGAATCATACACTTTTAAATAACAACATGCACAAAAGAACCTCAAGGTTTTCAAAGCCATAGTGTGATACGTAGTGATAGTAAGTTGAAAGCCATGTGATTTAACCAAAGTATTAAATATTTGAGTAATGTAGATTTTGAAATCAAAAGTCAAACTTTAAATATGTTTTAAATACACAAAAATGAATGAAAAAATAAAATTATATATATATATATATATATATATATATATATATATTTATTGTGATTTATTTGCACATCGCAATTTGCATCCAATTTGCAAGCATTGGTCTATAATTCAAATTAGACCACTTCTTTTTCTTCTACCCTTTTTCACTACCTTTTTTGTTTCCTTTTTTCCTTCTTGCAATTTTTTTTTTGACAACAATTCATTCATTCTCCCATGCATTTAATTCAATTAACAACACACATGAAAAGAAAGTTGCAAACCTTACAACATATTCATGTGATGTGAAAAACACACATGATTTAATAGATTCATAATATTTTCAAGGTTGCTCAAATGCATTTGATTAATGTAATACAAAGGAAGCTTCAACACATGTCAATTAATGAATTTTGAATATTTCAAAAAACAATGTATTCTCCTTCACAAAAAATTGTTTTTGTGAAATTACAACATTTATTATGTAGATAAAATAATAAGTGTCAAAGATGTCAAGATACTATGTTAATAAATAAAATGTAAATATAAAAATGACATCCCTATCCAATAAATTATACAATAAATAAGATGGGGTTTTTTTTTTAGTAGGTCATATTTGCATAATGGACAAGGATCAACAAAAGAATTTGAAAAAACATGCAAACCATTTGATCTCATAAAATTATGCTTGTTTTATGGCAACATTTTCATGTTCTATTTTTTTTTACAAGTTCCATAACAAATATAAAGGTTTCCATAAGATATTTTAAATTTATATAATAAGAAATCGATAATTTTTATATTGTAAGTTTATTAAGATTTTATCATCAAGCAATGACATTTGTGATGAAGACAATGTTGTTCATTTGCCCATATAATTAATAATGTTCCAAATTGAATTTTTAATTAATGAGAATTTAAAAACTAGAAAAAAAATCACAAATTTAATCCATCATAAATACATAGGAACATCATTTTTATACAACAAAAGATTCATGCAAAAGTCTAAGTTCTATATATTTATGATAGGAAAATGTGGGGTGCCCAACATGCCATTAATATCCCAATAGATTGTTAGTAACCATTGATTTGTCACAAGACATGCACAAAGTTATTTCATTTATTTATTCATATTATGTATGCAATCTTATAACAATGATCAAGTGGCATTTTGCATATATTATAGATTTTTGTAAATATTCATAAATCCTTATTCAATTTTATTAAAGATTGATTCTATCAGACAACAAAATGTCAAATGTGAATTTCAAAGATGATATTATTTGCAAATATATTTATGAATAGTCAGTATTTGATCACTTTTCTTTTGTGTTAAATTGCATTTTCAAGTTATTTCAATCTTTTGCTTCATCTTGTTTAAATAATTTGACAAATATTTAGGTTTCTTTCCCTTTTGAACGACAAATACCCAAGTCACTTAGGATCATGTTTGTAAATGTATAAATGGTTTGTTATCATATGGCTTGTGCTATATAATAATGATGTGATGCATAAATTTTAATCAAATTATCAAAACACAAATCCAAATGATTTTTTAGCTAAAAATAAATTCATAGGAAGAACATTGAGGAGAATATTACATCCTCCCTTTTCTGGTTCATTAAAAAAATTAATTATTTATTTTCACATAATGCACACATAATGAGGTGAATGTCACTTGTTATGTAACATCTTAAGTGAATGCAAACCACAATGAAGGAGAAGAAAAGTGCATGCCCAAACATTAAAAAATTCATGACAAAAATGTTCCATTAAAAACCACAATTTATGTGAGAATAAAAAAAATTTACATAATTTTAATACTTAAATTCTATGGTCAGCCTTCATTCTTGTTTTGTGTTTGAAACACATAAGTTTCATTGGATTATTATCAAATTCATAATGTGCTTTCACATTTGCTCCCTCTTGCCCATTGTGCATCATGGTTGTTTTCCACATTCTAAATACAAAGACATTTTTTCATTTTCATTGTTTGCATTAACATTTGTTTCTTTGTTAATAATATCTTTAAATAATGCCAACATATCCACATGAAACCTAATTAGACAACACATATTCATATGTCAATGATATGTCATGTTGATATAAATAAACTTCTACCAAAAAATAATAATGATACAAAACAAAGTATAACATGTAATAAATTTTATTTATTTGCACCAAAACAAGGGAAAAAAAATAATTCTCCATATTTTTTCGAAGTGTGGGACACAAATCATTCTTATATGAAGCTAAGACATGAAACACAAAAATTACAAAAGACATAGTTCCATGCCATTTCATTTAACAAAAATGTAAAATGGTTCACATCCAAAATTGTTGTAGTGATGAGTACTAATGAACCCTATACCTAGTTCACATAAACCAATTCCAATGATTATCGTCATTGGGATTTGGTTCAGCACTTATGTGTTGAAATTTTATTTTATTTTTCAAATTAAATTTAGTATGAGATTTTTGATTTTGTTGAAATAAATTTTTTGCTAATGATGATGGATGATTGCACTTAATGTTCATGAAAAGATCTCATTAAAAGAGAAGTATTGTATGATTTGTTGGTTAATTTCATTGTAAAAAAATACAATTGTTGATTGTGAGTAGCAACTTTGTATCCAACAACTTAAGTCAGTCATAGTAAATATTAGAGTTGTTGCTAAGAATAAGTAAGCAAGTGTGAATAAATCATCTACCTATTAAATATTGAGTAATGAATTTTTTTTTAAAAAAACTTTTAGTACAACATACTCAATTACAAAAATTTCAACATTGATGAACAAGTAATTTTCCTTAACTTTTGACATTTCAAGAAGATTTTTTAATAGAAAAATCGACATTTTGAAAGTAATATAATTACCACTGAACCTGGAAAGGTACCTTTCTATGGTAATCTAAATATGGATGATTATACAGAAGCTATGTACTTGAAAGAAAATATATAATAAATGTGTTAAAAATATGTTAACCCATTGAAACTGTGCACGGGCCTCATATATAGGTGATATGGTTATTTTCAGTGTTATGTCCCAAAAAGTGGGCATCTGGAAAATTAATTTTTACCAATTGTGGTTTCTTTTTTTTCTTTTTTTTTCTTTTTTCACTTAAACAATTTCAAACTCTTCAACAATGGTTCCTTCAAATTTTAAAAACCCATTGTCACATTTCAAATGCTGAGCTAAAAATGAGGTTCCTCAAAATTATTTGAGCCTTTGACCATGTAGTCTACAGGATTAAACCTTTTTGAAAAAAAAATGAGCTTTCCTCATTTACAAGATTATGCTATGCTGGAAGAGAGGTGTGAATAAAAAATATATATTGTAAAGTATTATGTTATATTAGCCGACGTGTGGAGATAGGGCAATAACAATTTTTGAAAGAATATTTCAGTAAAGTAAAGGTATTTACACTTTGAAAACTTTCCAATCTTGGAAAAGGTAAGATAATACAAGCTTTTCAAACTCATCAATCCAAGTAAAAGTAAAGTTAGATGATGAACATTTAACCTTCAATGTAAAAGTTGAGGTATATATGCACAATCTACAATATATTTATCACATATATATGGGTCACAATGTGAAAATTTCACTCCAAAAATTTGAAACATCATGACTCATGGATATGTGATGAATCGCCTTGGCCAGGCCATCAAATCCATAAAGAGCCTCAATGAGGTTCCTTACCTGATACATAGAATATTGGGAATTTATTTTCCCATGCAAGTGTGATCATCTTAAATTGCAAAATAAAAACCTTACACATCTTACATGCACAATAATTTGTAAGGTCTCTACGTTTTGAAATCTTTCCAATCTTGGAAATGGTAAGATAATACAAGCTTTTCACACCCATCAATCTGAGTAATAGTAAAGTTAGATGATGAACATTTAACCTATTCATAACATAAAAGTTGAGATGAGTATAAAGAGTTTAAAACATATTTGTCACATATATAAGTCACAATGCAAAAACTTCACACCAAAAAATCAAAACATTGTGACTTGTGAATGTGTGATAAATCACCTTGGCCAGGTCCTCAAATCCAGAAAGAGCCTCAATGTCGTTCCTTACCCTATACATAAAGTATTGAGAATTTCTTTTCCCATGCAAAGGCGAGTGTCATAAATTGCAGAATCAAGACCTTACAGGATTTCCATGCAAGACAATCTGTAAGGTCACTATGTTTTGGAATCTTTCTAATCTTCAAAAAGGTAATATAATACAAGCTTTTTCAAACCCATCAATCTGATTAAAAGTAAAGCTACATGATGAACATTTAACCTATTCATAATGTACAAGTTGAGGTGAATATACACAGTTTATAACATAATTATCATATATATATATATATAGATGAATCACAATGTGAAAAATTTACACCAAAAGATTGAAACATCTTGACTCATGTATATGTGGTAAATCATCTTTCTCAGGCCCTCAAATCCAAAAAGGCCCTCAATGGGGTTCCTTACCCTATACATAAAGAATTGGGAATTTCTTTTCCCATGCATATGCGAGCACCCTAAACTGCAAAATCAAGACCTTACGGGTTTTCCATGCAAGACAATCTTTCAGTGGATTTCCCTGTAGGACAACTATGCAAGCACTTTTTTTTTTTGCTTTAATGGGTCAAAAGTTGTCAAACTTGTTGATATGCAAGGGAAAGATAGAAAATTCTAAAAAAATCAAATTCATTTTCTTTATGCAAGGGGAAAGGTTTAGGGTTTAAGGGAAAAACGCAATAAAGAAAAAAGAAAAAAGAGGAAGTACAAGGCTCCAATATAAATGTTTGAGACTTCAACACATTTGGTTTGGATCTAGTTATATTGCACTAACATATGTGAAAGTCACGAATAATCTCCTGTCCACACGGCATTGCTAAAAGAAGAAGAGCTTTCCATGACATATGTGAAAGTCATGGAAAGCTTTTCTTCTTTTAGCAATGCAGTGTGGACTTCACACCCCCCATCCGCACTTGAACCCACCATTCCCAAATTGAAAAAGAAGGCTTTCCATTGGCATAATATTTATCTTTCAAACCTTTCATCTTCAATAGAGATATCCATAAAGTGACTCTAACTGGGAACCTTCAAAGCCAGTTTGGCCAAAACTGGTGCTGGGATTTGAGATGGGACGCCAGTTTTGAACTATTAAAAGATAGGGAACCAAACTGAAAAAACTTTCTAAACTTGAATGCAAAATAATTTGGGCCGAATCCATGTTTGCAGTTTCACCTTGTGTGAAGACCAACCTAAGTAGGTAGCCCGCCTAGGCGGGTTGATAATTTAGGTAGGTGGGTACATATGTGGATAGGTAGTTAGTATATGGAAACATGTAAGTAGCCTAAGTAAGTAGGTAGCCTAAGTGGATAGGTAACCTAAGCAAGTGGGTAAATGGGTGGTACATAACCAAGGCAATTGGATAAGTAAGTGGGTAGGCAGGTAGCTTAGTTAGGTAGGTTGTTAACATGGGTAGTTAGATATGTAGTTTAGGTAGGTATAATAAGTAAGTGAATAGGTAGTCTAGGTAAGTAAGTAGGTTCACTACATAGGTGAATAAGTAGTTTATTTACATGGGTATTTTAGGTAGTTTAGGTGGTTACGTAGGTTGGTAACCTAGGTAGTTGGATAGGTATATTAAGTAAGTATTAAATAGTTTGGATGAATTGGTAATTAAACAAGGTAGGTAGGTGGTAAATAGGTAGTCTTGGTGGGTAAGCAGGTTGATAACCCAGGTAATTGGATAGGTACACTAGGTAATTGTATAGATGTCCAGGTGAATAGGTAACTAAGAAAATGGGTAGGTAGGTGGATGTGTATGCAGTAGGTAGCCTTGGTAGGTCAATAACTTAGGTATGTAGGTACACTAAGTAGACAAGTAGATAGGTTGGTAGGTAGATAATATAGGTAGGTGGGGAAGTAGCTTATGTAAGTAAGTAGGTACATTAATTAGACAAGTATGTAGCTTAGGTAAATGGGTAAATGAATAGGCAGCTTAGGTAGGTCCTTAATCAAAGTAGGTAGACCCTTTGGTAAAGCATAAAGTCTCTAGGTGTAATTTACAAAAAGAAACAATATTCAAAAAATTTGGAAAGCTGGTACCTACTTCGTGGGCTTTTGGGTCTCAGTTTGGAGAACTTTAAGAATAGTTACAAAAAATGGTAGTGAAATAGGCAACTGGGGATGAAATATATACATATGTAAGTATGTATGCATGCAAGCATGTATTGCAAAAAAGACAAAAATGGAAAAGGGTAGTCATTTGGTTGGCAAAAACTCCCCAAAAAACATGTTATCCATCGGTCTAGACACATGCCCCATTTGTAAAGAACTTCAAGGCTTTCCCCTTTGTATTTGCACAGACCTCCATTTGAAGGAGTCAAAGGAGTCATGAGCCTTTAAATGACAACCATAAGGATGATAAATATTCAACATACTAAATTGGGATAGCACTGTGAAAGCCAATTGGATCCTTCAATTATCTTACTCCTTGATCAGATTCAGCAAACAAATTGTCAAATAATTAATCAAATTTTAAACCTTAACTTCAACATTTGATTTTTTTTTAATTTTGAAATTTTCAACAAGTAATAGTTATAAATAATAATAAACAAATTTTTTTAAAAAGTTTGTGGCACTATTTAGTGTGTATAGATTATCTTGTCTTTAAGTTCTTCAACTTAAAGGGTCTGCTATTCAAACCTGATAGTTGAAAACACGCAGATTTTTAATTTCATGAAAATTTCAGCACAAGTAACAAATAATTTTTCAAAAATTCAGCAAAATGAAAAATAATTTAATTTATGCTGAAATCGTTTCAGGTACTATGAAAGAAGGTATGCAGAAATTGTTTAAAGGGTGGACGGACTTCTCGCAAGTCCACTAGAATGTAAGGTTGGTAGAATGTAGTAGGGATACCAAACTTTAGCGGGCTTATGGGTGGTGCATCACAAGGTCTCTTAGTCTGTCTACCCATGAAGGGCAGATAGAGCCAGCCAACAAACAAACAAAGGACATAAGAAGGTTCATAACGGGTGCATCACAAGGTCTCTTTAGTCTCTTTACCCATGAAGGACAGATAGAGCCAACAAACAAACGAAGGACATAAGAAGGTTCATAACGGATGGAAAACTAACGGTTCCAAGTCACGGGCTAACTTCATCAGGACGAGTAAACTCGTAGTTAGGATTGTCGAGAGAACGTGCTGGGAACGTGTTGGGAAATTACCTGCAACCGACCAATTCACAGTAGCCTAGTGAGTGAGTGAGTGAGTCACTAGAACTGCGTCTAGGTATTGCCAAGAAAGAACCTGACCAATTCTTTGGCCACCTAACCTATATTACTCGGCGTCTTCCGATAGGCCAACCATTTGGGACTCCACCAAAAGCACGTGTGAACGCAGCCTCCATGTAACTCTCGTTCACACTGTACAAGGTTTGGAACCTGTTTCGCTGTGTTGTGCGAGAGAGTCACTTTTGTTTTTTTCTTTCTTTCTTTGCGAAGAACAGGCCACTGTGCGCGTCCTCTTCTTCTTCTTCTTCTTCACACGTTTTCTTGGGCCCCAAAATTTTGTGCAAACAGTTGTTGTTGTATTTTTTTTCTCCCATTTGGTTTTGTCTTTTCAGCTGCCAACTGTTTAGTGATAGATCTCAATTTATCAATCGGAAAATATTCAGTCAATGTTTTCAGGGTCTTTCCTTTTCTTTTTTCCCCCCCACCTTTCCGAAGCTGCTTTGCTTTCTTGAGCATGGTCTTCTTGCTCGTACAAGTCGTTGTTGTCGTTCTTGTTCTTGTTCCCTTTTGAAAATTGCTCCTTTGTTTCTTCATGAGTGTACAGTAGCTCTTCTTCATCGATTCCTACACAGTGAGAGAGTGAGTGAAATGGGTTTTTCTGTACTCGAATTTTGCTTATTAGGTAGGCGCAATCTACCCACTTGAATTGTGTGTTACACTCTGTTCTGTTTGCAGTCTGTGAGCTGCAGAAAGGTTTATCAATTGCTGATCATTCTTTTGCCAAAAGCATCCAAGATCGATTTGAGATTTTTATTTTATTTATTTATTTCTTGCGTCTTTTCTCTTTTTTTGGAGATTTGGGTTGAAGCAACTGTTTCCAATTGTTTTCTGATTGCTTCAGAACTCCCACTGAGGATTTAGTTCATGGGTTTGGTCGTTCAATACTCTTCAAGGAGCATCATCTGAGCCTACTGCAGCGGGTCACAAACCTGCTGTGAGCTATTCTGCAACAGGTACCTATTCGAACCAAATTAAGAATGATCCTGTCTTATGTGCAAGCCGGAGGAGGAGGATCACAACGGAAGGAGAAGAAGATGGGTGCTGAGAGGAGGGTCCGATCATTTTGTTCCGAGAAGGAGGAGGCGTGGAATTGCGGAGTGCTGCGTGGAACCCTATTGTTCTTGATTTTGTTTTGCATGTGTTGCTCGCCGTCAAGCTGCGACTATGCTCCAGGTGCGTAGAAAGAAATATACCCAATCTTCCAATATCTCTACACCATTCGATGCAGCAATTTTTTTCTCAGACTGCGTCCATAATTGAGCCCAATTCCTGCAATGGGTCTGGACCAAATCTGCAACATCGGCAAACCAAGTGTGGTCTGAATGTGTGTGTGTGTGTGTGTGTACACAGAGGCGCATACAATTGGGATCAACTATGGGCAAGTTGCGGACAATCTTCCTGCCCCAGGTGTTGCTGTGTCACTCATCAAAAGCCTGGGAATCGGGAGAGTGCGGATCTATGACTCTGATGCTGCCACCCTAACTGCTCTGGGGAATTCTGGCCTACAAGTCACAATTGGGATGGGAAACGATGTCATTCCATCGCTTGCAGCTAGTGCAGTAGATGCTGATCAATGGATTCTAGCAAACGTGGTTGCATATCTTCCTGGAACAAACATCACAGTGATTCTGGTTGGAAATGAGCTTTTCACAGATTACACACTTACAGCTGTGTGGACACAACTGGTTCCAGCTATGCAAAACCTTCAAGCCAGTTTGCTGAACCGGGGTCTTTCATCAACGATCAAGATTTCAACAGCTATTGAGAATAATATCCTTTCATGGTCTTCTCCACCCTCGAATGGCTCATTCCGAGCAGATATTGCGGTTCCTGTCATCACACCCATGCTTCAGTTTCTGAATGACACAGGATCTTATCTGTATGTGAATGCATACCCATACTTTGGTTGGGTTGACGACCCTGGTTATATTCCATTGGATTATGCACTCTTCACTCGAACCACTCCCTTTATTCAAGACGGTCCATACAATTACTTTTACTTGCTAGATGCACAGCTTGATGCTCTTGCATCAGCCATGGAGCGTATTGGGTTTGACTATGTGCGGCTTGCAGTTAGCGAATGTGGATGGCCAACACTGGGGACCATAGGAGCCAATGTAAGTGATGCACAAACCTTCAACCAGAACTTGGTTGACTACATACTCAGTAATCCTACCGTGGGTACTCCTCGAAGACCCCAAGTTTTCATACCCACTTACATCTTTGCTCTATTCAATGAGGACTTGAAACCTGGAGGTGTTGCTGAACAGAATTGGGGGATTTTGTATGCCAATGGCTCTCAGAAGTACCCACTTGATTTGACAGCAGATGTGCCTTGGGAAAGCCCTGCCCCATTAGTTTCTCCTCCCACAAGTGCTCCATTGGGGTTACCACCAACATCTCAAGCTCCATCATCAGGTTTTACAGCAGCTTCTCGCTTGCCTCTGTCACCAGGCTCTCCCCCAATTTCTGGCCTTGCTCCTCCAAGTGAAAGCCCCATTTCTTCCATTCCTGGGGGTGCAGAACTTTGCCGAGCTACTAGATCAACTTTACTACTTCCTTTTGCCCTTTCCCTTCTAGCTGCAACTTTGTTTTATTTTCAGCAGTAATTCTATGTTTCCAACCCCAGATGATAGATCCCCTTTTGCTTTGGGATTTATTTTTTCAAATAATTGTAGGAAATTATGCAGACTCATGATCGCTGGTGGCAATGGCCACCTCTGTTAGCACACACAATTTTGATGATTCCTTGGTGAATAGACCACAATGATGGACAAAAACATCTATCAGGCACCATTTTCATGTGGACCACCTATTGATTCACAAGTCAGCACAGTGTCAAATGTCATCAAATCTTGAGCAGAGCTTCAATCAACATGGTTATGCACAAATTCCATGTGCTTTTGCCAAGTTGTCAAGGATCTTGATTTTAGAATCAGCGATGTTCTCAGGTACAGAATTGTAGGATTCTGGATTGAAGGCAGTCACAGTGTCATCATTTTCAGTTCTTGGGTTTAGCATTTAGGATTTGCAAGCTCAAACTCAAATCTAGTCTTTAGCCCAAATTTCTTTATGAGTGATTTTACCCCCTCGCCTTGTGCCAGAGCCAGTTAATAGTACACCACTGTTAAGGACCATTTGCTGCAAGCGTGCAACTACGGTAAAGTGAAGGAAATCATCCTACCCTCTACCATTCTCCTTCACTCCTGGGATCCCTTTGTCACACAGCACTGGGTTTTCCTATTTCCATGAAACTGTCTTTATTTTGTTCCATAGCATTCTTGTTTAACAGCTCTGTTTCAGCTTGATGTTTTGCTGAAGGTATTTTTTTTGTATCGATGTGTTGAAAACACTGCACCATTGGGTAGTGGTGTAGGGTTTTCTCAGTTACTGCCCTTCTGGTTTGTACTCTCCAAGAGTTTCAGGCATCACCAAGCTTGGTCACATTCAGCTCTCTGACGTCCTATTTACAAAATTTCAATCCTAGAGGCTTCTGATCAGGTACCTGTATCAAGGCACACAAATGAGCTAATGTATAACAATAATAGAACTAATGAAGAAGGTAGTAATTGTATTTTTTCATCTGACCATTGTGGTATGTATACACTAGGTACACACGCACTTGCCTTGATCTCCACCAGCAGCACAAAAATGGCCTGTACACAGTTGGTAATTTGCATAAAGCATTGCCTGTAAAGAGTGTGAACTTAAGTCTTGACTAGTGTTGGGCGGTTATCAGCAATCCACTGGTTTTCAGGAAAATCTTACACTGAAACCCAATTGTTCTCATTTTGAGTGAGAACCAGCCAGGTACTATTGAGACTCCAACTTGATACCCGTGACGGTTATCAATTGAACTCTGAAAATTGGTTCTCATAACTGCATAGATTCATAAAAACTCGAATAAATAGAACCATTTATTTTTATCATTAAAGAGTTTGAACCCAAAATTTGTAACAAATCTCAACAAACAGTAACCACTATTTCACACCCTTTCATATGCGCAAAATGAAGTTGAACTTTAGATTTAAAGTTTACATCTAATAATGGTCCTAACTTTAAAATTATTAGGATGAATAAACATTAAATAAAAATATTCATATGCTTTATTTATATATGATTTTATGTTTAATATTTAATTTACTTTGGAAAGGTCTTGGTTCAAAACCTCATTTAGGTGAGAATGGACTTACTTTAAAATTGAACTGGTTCTCTTTTAATTCTTACAAAAATTGAAATCAATGATTCTCTCAAAACTATGAGAACCACCCAACACTGATTTTAACCTGTAAATATGCATAGGACATAATGATTTCCAAATGAGCCAATAACAAAAATAATAATAATTGCATTTGATTGGCCCACCATAAGAATTGAGCTTTGTGGTTGCACTTAAATACACTAGTGCAGGGCAGCTTCAACACATGTTTGTCAAATAATTAATTCATTTTGAAGTTTCCATGTTGAAAATAGAACATTCCTGAATATTCCCAAAAGATTCTCTATTTTCCTTCACAAAATATTTTCCTTCAAACATAGAAGGTTTTATAATAGATGAGGACACCCAATGCCTACCCAACAAGTCATAATTGGATGATAGTTAAGCTATTTGTGCATCCAACCCTAAACTAGTGAAAATTATCCAAAGGTTTTGAGGTAAATATGACGGTCTTCAAAGGACGACCTAAATTTTCCTTCAAATGTAAAAGGTTTAACAATAGATGAGGACACCCAATGCCTACCCAACAGGTCATCATTGGATGATAGTTAAGCTACTTGTGCATCCAACCCTAAACTAGTCAAAATTATCCATAAGAGTTTGTGGTAGATATGATGGTCTTCAAAGGACAACCTAAAACAACATGAAGTTTTGAGCATGGTTTAGGTAAATATGACTTATGTCTCTCATTTCAGTTATGGGTTGTTGTTCACATTTCAAGTCTCAAACCCCATATGAAGGAAAATCAAACATGTGAGAGGTTTCAACTGACATGACCATGGAGGTTGACCATTGAAGTCTTTACAACGCTTGGTTAAAAGGAATACTTCATCATCCCCACCTTCATGTGAACTTTCCTCTTGGGAATTGGCTAGGGTTTTTCTTACCACTTACAAGCATTGTTCAATGGCCAATGCATTACACAGGATTCGTGCTTCACAAACCAAACATTCCAAATTCAGTTCGTATAATACAGCAAGACTGGCAATTTGTCAGTTAATCATATGTCAATCTGCAAAGAAGCTATGATTTGGTATGTAGATTCAACAAACATCATTCACCAAGCTTGAGTTTCATGTAAGAAAGGAAGCTCTTGAAGGGGAAAGGATGTTAGTGAACACTACTACTGTTGAGGCCATTTCAAATGTTGGAACGCCAAATTTATGTGTGCCAAAAGAGATTGACATGGTACTTGGATAAGTACAATCTGGTAAGGAACTAGAGAATCAACAGAACATACCAAAGAGCAACCACAGATTTTTATTTTAAAAAGCACATCAAAAGATACGTATGCAAAAAAATTGGAGCTTGTGGCAGGTCTACCTTGAAGCTTTTGGAAATTGTTGTGTATGGAGTTGTTGGTCCAATATGAAATGACTATCGTTGGAAACAAAAGAGTCCAGATGCAAGACATGGAGTAATGCAGAGACACAATTGCAATGCAAGAAGAAACACCAGGGACCCAAACAATCCAAATGTCTGGGATTTAGTGTCAAAGATATCACGAGCCTTGACTATTGCACATGAGCAACTTGTGGGAATTGCATCAAACACCCTACTGGACCAAACTTGTATGAATCTGCCATCAAATGTTCAATCAAAAGCTTCCAACAACAACTATAGTACTCGAGGCGCAGCGAGTCAAACCCCTTGTTTCCATCAAGCACATGCTCATCATGGCAGGATTCAACTTGCTTCTGGCAATGTCAATGCTGGTAGACCACCTTCATGTAAGAAAAGTGCTATCTCCCATTCCACAGGGCAACACAGAATCCAAAACATATCATCAACCTTTGAGCCTTACACACATCTTATTAATGGTCAGAAAAAAAATTGTGTGCCCAAAAACCATGGTCACTGCAGACATAGTATGAGCTCCAATCAGTATGCCACAAAAGCATCCGACAACAACAACCCCACATATTGTGAACACCGCGATCATCGAAATGTGCATTTTGTTAAGGAAAAGCAGTCATTTGGACATTCAAGATATGAACCCACGTATACACAACAGGCCAGTGCCAAATCCATGGCAATTGGACATTGCTATCAAAACAAGGCATTGTGTGCGCATCCTCTCCACAGTAGACGACCCATGCACCAAAGCAATTGTCCTATGACAAAATATCCTGCAAGGTATTCTCATTCCATACACAATAAATGCAAATGGAAGGAGTGAAGCAACAAGCAACAACCACCCACACAAATAAATGAATGGGCGTATACTACAGTCATATCTTCATGCTATGCAAACTCACAAGTCTTGTTGGTGTGAATTGTCAAGAGGACAACATGTATGATGACCCGCGATTGTTTGTTTTTTGGTCAAATTTGTGAGGTAGATGGGTTGGCAATCATCCACAAGAGGACTTAGCCAAATTTAGCTACACATCAGAGAGGAAAATAAAAAAAGGTTTAGGAATCATGTTATATTTTGGCAACATCATACAACCTATTGTCCAAATCAGGCAACTTCAATTTTTCTCCCCATAATGTGATGACAATGGGCCATTTTTTTCCCCCATAATGTGACTTTTTTCCCCCAGCAAATCCTTTGTACTTGTTGCAAGGACCTTCTTTTTGTCACCAGGTTGTGAAATTTCGCCAAAAATAAATAAATCTCTGATGATGACTACATGCATTGTCATTTACAAAAGTCCACAATCCATATCTCAATGGCCACAAGCAGTGAACAATCAAGCTTGTGGATACCTATTTCATCTTGCTTGTATTGATATGCTGGTTTTAGTATTAAAACAGACCTTGTACCGCATGTGTGAACCCATTGTTTCCATAAAGAGCTTTTGCTGATTGAAACATTAAAATTGAGGTATTGTATATGAAGATTGAGCTCTGTAATTGGAGTACAGAACTAAATCAGATACCTTACCCTAAGGTCAGTTTCGTCATTAAATAATCCTCAAAATAGTGCAATGAAATTTTGTGAAAATATGAAGTTGACATGTTGAAAATTATCAAAATTATCATAGTCTACATTCTGAATAATTTCACTACTGATGTCACAATAGTATAGTAGATGATGGAAAATATATATATTTCAAAAAAAAAAATTAATCATTTTTTGGGAAAAAAAATTATTTGTTTTGTCAATGTGGAAACTGACCCTAGGGTAAGGTAGTAAACCACCCATGTTTTTATTCTGTTATGTTCTCATACGATTTCAATATTTCATCATTATTTATGTCAATTCAGATTCACTTTGAATTAATATAAATATCATGGATATGAAAAGGTACATGTTAATTTTATTTTTTTCCATTTCCATGTTGATGGGTAGAGAAAAAGAGTGAGGTAGTCATTATGGATAGGAGATAGTTATCACGAAAGTTAGTAAGGAAAGAAGTGAGGTAGTTAAGCTTGAAATGATGGAAGTATGAATTGTATTTGAAATTGCCCAAGGATAAGCATATGAAGGATTAAAGAAAATTTCCGATATACCACTTTCTCGAAAGTTTTCCTCATTCTAATTTTGCATGAAGTATGACAAATCCAAAAGTATTGCAATCAAATAGTGTAAAACTACTTTGGGTTGATAAATTAGGAGGTCCAAGGTTCAATTATCTCGGTATGATAATTGGATATTGAAATCTTCACTAGGTTGCATATGATTTGATTGATTATTGAATATCATTGATTCAAAACTTTATTTCAAGAATAAAGTTGTGGATCATTGATGATTCAAAAGCCTCTACTACCTAGTATTTATCATCCCTCGATTGATGGTTGTAATTCTCAACTAAGTAAACATGAAATAAAGGAAAAATTTATTGCGAGATGTTTAAAACTTCACCCTTGATATAAAATAATCAGCAGTTTAAATCAGCAATTATTTTGAACAAGATAATCAAATCTTGAAACCTCTTAGTACGCCCATTTTAGGGGTGCCTTACAATAAGGCCAATTAAAAGAAAATTAACATTGCACCTTGGATGTGCTATATACTCATCAAAGCTCAAATGGGGTTGTCACTTGGCATTTCTAAGAGCATCTCCACCCACAACCCCCATTTGGACCTCTATCGGTGTTTACCATACCCATCATTTGGTGTTAAGTTGTTGAAATACAGAATTCTTTCAATAAATTTCCAGCCACCAAGGAAGGGAACCAGCACCCACCAGCTCGTTAGTGGTCAGGAAATAGTTCTCAATTGGGTTCTAGTTACCTAGCTAACCATTGTGATTAACTCACTTGCTCCTTTAACTAACCTTGTGGGTTGTTATCAGGTAGGTAGTAAAAACAACCTTTACTTATGTATAAACCATCTACTTCTAGTTAGTTAGTAGTCACCTATTTTCCTACCTATCTACATGTATATAGGACCTACTTCTTACAGGAGGGGTTACTAAGGTGAACCAGATATTAACACAGTTAAGGTTCATCCATAATATCCATCCATAACTGGATGTTTCACAATGAGTGCTTGTTCAATTTGGCCTACATAAGTTACAGGCCCAAACTGAGTTTACACCATTTGAAAGCTGTAATTCATCTGAATAGTGTGTACAGACACATTTACTGATGTGGGTAGAGGAGATGCTCTTCAGTGGTACATTAGAAACCCATGAAGGATTTGAGCCAGGTTTTTTTTTCCAATTTTGTGATATTGAAAATTTTGCAAAATTTTCAATAAATTAGCAAAATTAGTCAAATTTACAGTAGAAAGTAATCCCAAAAAATCAAAATCTTTTTATCAAGATAAAGAATACAATTTCTCCCAAAAAAAGCCACCAATTAGAGCAGAAAGGCACTAGAAAAACAAGAAAAAATGTAATTGAATGTTATGTTCAATGACCTAGAACTTCATGGCAACCACTTTGTGCACACTCTGTACATCACAAGTCACGTGTACGTATTGCTGAATGTTGTTGCAACCAGTGACCAAAAGCTTGTGGGGCGGGGGATCAGAACTGCAAGTGAACTTACAATCGACCTGATCTCTAACTGTAAGCTGTCTTTCTTGGAAAGAAGTGGAGTGCCAGAATTGTTGGGTTTGGTGCAAAGGCAGGACACATGCAAATGAATGAGTGGCCATAAGCATGTGGTACTGTTATGCTGTTGAAAAGAGTTGCTCCCTGGACAGAACAATTCCACTCTCTTGTGTACCAATTTACACATTCCATGGCAACAACAACAACATCGGCATTTGCTTTCCCAGTACAAGAAAGCAGATCAGAAATTAATTTGGTTTGTTGGTGTGGGTGCTTGTGGGTGGTTTGATGAGACAATAGTGATGAGAAAATAGTGCTGAACATTTTGCAATTGGGAACCACAATTTTTGTGTGCATTACACTGTTTTCAGTACTTTCAATTGTTGCTCACTAATTGTGATTAGGTACTTGAGGACCCCTTGTTACACATGATCTTGAATATGTCAAGGGTCAAAGCAAAGTCGTTTTTTTTTTTTGGTTTTCTTTGTTTTTCTCTCCTTTTAGAAATCACTTAGCCTACTTGACTCATTGACATTTGATACATCCACCATACTATTGCAGGTACTTAGAATTTGGATAGGCCAAAAGCTTATCTTTGAATCCTTCAATCACTCTTTGTGTGAGTTGGAAATCTTATGGGATTTTTGTCCCAAGGTTAGCCCTGATGATGCTGCCTCTTGTCTTGTTGATGATTTGGATCAAAAGCTTGTTTTCTCTCTATGAAAGTAGAAAGGAAACATTGTGATTTGCCCACCTGTAGTTTAGTGCAGTATTAATGTGCTTTGAGTGGTACTTAGTTTGAATTTATAACCCCATACGTGCATATAAACTTTGCTAGCTTGTGTATATGAACCTGAGACCCTCTTTGTTGAAATATTTAGATCCAAAATTTGCCAAGTTTGAAATTACAAATCAAACCCAAATTTTGTTTAGGTACTTGTTTCATCAATGGACACATTTGAGTGACATAAAATCAACTTCATGAGCTTCTGGATGTTGTGGGTCTCCAAGATTAAGAAAATTCTTGGAAATTTTTGTGTTAGGATTGAACTAACTCTTTTTTTTTGGTATAGGAGGGAGGTTCCCTATGAGTTCCAATTTTTGAAGTTTTCATGGTTTGGTATTATGTCATGTGGCCCAATGTGCTCCATCACCTTGAACACTTAGATCACCTACTTTCAACCAATCATAGGCCAACAACAGTTAAAGACCAGCTACTCTCAGCTAATCATATAGCAACCTTTCGATCCATTTGTCCTAAGAAGATTTGTCACCTTCCTAGACTGAACTGTTCTTCTTTATGCTTAGCCTGTACTACTATGGAGTTAGCTAGGCATAGTACATTGCATGAATTCAAACACGTAATGAATGGTAGGATCTCACCCTAGAGTTAAACATCCCACACAACAACGTATGAAATTTGAAGTATGTAGGGTGCATTTTCACTACTTTTTACCTTGTTTTTGAGAGGAGGGGAGGGGAGGGGGCCAAGTTTTACATCAACCCAAAGTCTTCTTTATTTTTCATTGAAGGATTGTGCCACATAAACTTCAGGCAAGTTATATAAGAAATTGTTGTTTGGGGAAGTAGAAGAGGGGAATACTTAATTCCAAGGAAATCGTAGGACCCATTCCAAGCTAGAGAGTGCTTCTTTTAATCCAAGTCATTTGCCCCCCAAAAAAATGATTCCTCTTTTCATTTCCAAGTGCCTGGAAACCGTTAAATTATTACCAACCAGAATCCACTTATCACTATCATCAAGGCTAACACCACCCATGCATGTATACTAGTTGTAAGTAGTTTCTAAGTCCTATTTATGCACTTTTACAATATTTTGTCAGGAGAGACAAGCACCCACTTACTAGCTCCACTTTTGGTGCTATAAGTGTCAACTTTAATGCAAATAAACTATCGATAAAGAAGGTACTTGAAACATTGATCAACGATCAAAAATCAGTTATGCTTTGGAACAGGCCTTGGAGGAACCCATTATCACCAAATGGAACAACAACTAACCCTACCAGGCTTGCCATGTTCCTGGGTGGAACGAGCCTGGGCCCATTTCATAGTACATAGCTGGAATCTGTTGTTCCATTATAGAGAGTGTTGTTCCCTAAAACACTAACTTAAAATCTGCCAAGATTCACTAGGTTGGACCCATAATTTTGCCCTTGAGAGGTATAGAGACATGCAACTAAAATGATTAAGAATCTCTTTCCTTGGGTTGCTCAACTACCCAGAGTACTTCCACTCTTTCAGGATGAGTTTTATTCATGTTTGCAAAATATCACTTTATAGGTTGTTGAATCTCAATGTAGGTAATTGAATCATGATTGCAACAAACTTATGAAGTTGAAGCTAGTCAAAAGCTAGTCCTCTTAGGAAGAGTTTCACTTTTGGTACCTAAGAAGAAATGACCAAGAGAGGTTCTCTTTGAAAAGGTTTGAAGTAGACTCAACTTTATATGTATGAAGATCATGGTAGTAAAGTCCTTCAGAAAGGGCATTGAACTGGGAAATCATCTCTTTACGATATTTTACCTATTTCGTGTAGTCAGTTTATGAACATTATCACACCTCTTTTCATGCTTGATGAGGACGGATAGAGCTTGAATCGGGAACTAGCTAGAATACAACATGTAACCTCTTGGAGTACATCATGTAATTCAAATGGACATGGCCTACTTCCCTAATTTGCCATTCTGTGCGTGTCTGCATGACTATACCAATATGTAATAACTATTATTCTCAGCTAACAGCCCTTTTCCTTACTTAGGTCACCCTTGCATTCTAGATGAGAAGAGACCCAACAACCATATAACTTGCACATGAGGTGGCGATGGGGAAAAACAACCTTGGAGGAGGAGACAAAATTTGCCATAAGGCTTAAAATTTGGATCAACTAACAAATGATACTTGATCCACACATTGAAGATACACAAAGGTTACAAAATGTTTGTGGTGTTTATAGACATCCTATAATTGTGCTTTTCAATCACCAGCTTATCTTTCTCATTCATTCACAAAGGGATCAATGTGCATAGAAACTTAAGTAGAGAGATTGGAAATGGACTTGCAACATGTATTTTTTTCTGTCAAAATGCAGGGAAGAAGCGCAAACTCCCAGATGTCTTCTCTTATCCTCAAACAGATGTCGTGTTGAAAAAAGAGGCAATTCTGAAGGCCCCTTTACTTAAGTTTCAGACACCAACTTCCTTTTTGGTTGTTGCACTAACTTTGGCATGATTATTTGAAACATTCAAAGTGCTTCTTCTTCTTCTTTGTAAGTTTGGCCGTCTAAGAAAGCTTTGTTCAATGACTCAGTCTTTTTGGCAGTGTTTTTATGCACTGCAGTTACGTATTTCAGCTGGGATGGCTATCATTTCTGATTCAGTCAACAACAACCGGACCAGCCCCACCATGTGACTCCTTACCCTTTGATTTTTTAATTAAAAAAAACTGGGATTGTGTTTTATGCTTTTGGGGATGGGTTTTTTTTGTTTTTTTTCAATTTTTTTTGTTTTGAAAACTTGGCAATTTTTTCCTGATTTTTTTCCCTCTTTTCTCAATTTCACTAGAAAACCCCCCCAAAAAACATTTGTCATTAAAATGTGAAAATTCCCCCCTCCCCCCCACCCCCAAAAAAACCACTGTTTGTGGTGATGATGTTTTCTTGCAAATTAAAACTTTGATTAGAGGTTTTCTCCTTGAATATTTCTTTATTGGCTTGTAACTGCATTCCGAGTGGAATTTCAATGTGATTTTATTATTCTTTTGGTGATTTTTCAATGCTTTTTTTTTTAAAGGTGGAGAGTGTCATTTTATTTAGGTTGTGGGGCCTAAGTGCTTTGGGTCATTAAATACCTTAGCCTGGGCCAGTTAGTTATACCGTTTTCAAAAAGTTTGAAATTTTCAAGAAAATACTTTTTTTGTGGGAAAATAAACAATTTGATGGAATATTAGGGAATATATCATTTATCAAAATGAAATTCTCACACATTTAATAATTTATTCAACAAACATGTGTTGAAGTGGCCAAGGTATAGAGTATTCTCCATATTGAGATTGAAAAATGTGTTCAAGGAATTTGCGCACAACAAGGCTAGCTACTAACTCAAAAATAGGTGAAAATTCTCTACAACAGGCTATTGAGTTTCCACTCAACTGATATGATGTAATTGCCAGCCAATAGTGCTTGTCACAAAATAGAACTGGTCAGAATTGCCACTTCTAATGAGTTTTCCAAGTGTGTTCATTGTGAGGCAAAACATCAGGAATGGTTCTGGTTTTGGCCTCTTACAATTGGTTCATGAAATAATTTACAAGTTAATAAACCTGGTTTATTATTTTAGGACAATTGATTCATTAAATAATTTTCAGACATCATAAATATTTTAATAATTTAAATTTCCTAAGTCCTGACTCCCATTGTCTGAAATATTGGGGGTAAGATCCCTCCTCTTTTCTAAGAATTATATTCACGAATATAAGGTGCCCTTCAAATACTTTAGGGAGTTTCTCTAAGTGCCCCCGCACCCTTCAGCTTTATCGATTGTAAAGCATGATGTGCAGGTTGCCATGAGCCTAACCATACATAGATCATAAGGTATACTAGGGGAAGTGCAAATAGGTGTAAGATCCATTTCCCTCTTAAGAAGTAGGGTGATATTCATAAATCATATAACATGTCGTCGACATATACTAGGAAAATTCTCCAAGTGCCTTAGGAGATGGTACCTCAACCTAAGGTTCCAAATGGGGAGCCTTATTAGTTGTAAGATGGGGTTTTTGTTTTGGACAAACTTTTGTAACCAAAAAGGAGGATCCAGAAAACCCGCAGCAATGACGCGAACTCCCACAGACCCTGGTTCTCACAATCTATCAATCCACCTCAATTCCACAGACACTTAACCTTTCCTGACTCAGACTATCTTCTTGCCATCGCTCACCGATCTACTTGCAACTTGAAGACTGACAGACCCAGCAACGCATCACTCGACACAACACACAGCTCTGATCATACATCACACACAGATGCCTTTGAGGAAAAATACTCGGACATCATTCATGGATTGTATACATAGTCCGAGAGCGCAAGCACTGCCCTCGAACAAAATTTCTTACAAAACAGGAGGTGCTGATTGTTCCTCCAATTCTTCTTCTTCTCTCTCTTTCTCTCCTCCTGCAGCAATGAGCTAGACCACACATCAGACGCAGCGGAAACTCCTGATTCTGGCCAAGACTCTCTGCTACCGAGCTACTCACTCTTCTCCTTCTACCAGCCTCATCACAACATTCTCTCCTCCTGCCC
>Ga0116231_10004825_pt1 | contig 27033 bp, 12 predicted proteins | sample S1TSphgellanicum_2_FD_89695 | JGI IMG/M metagenome (GOLD analysis project Ga0116231, IMG submission 89695) | Host-associated microbial communities from peat moss isolated from Minnesota, USA - S1T2_Fd - Sphagnum magellanicum MG | ecosystem: Host-associated > Plants > Peat moss > Unclassified... | reverse complement strand
AAATCCATTTCAATTATTTTCAAATATTACAAATATTCCATGCTTAGACTAAATCAGGGTCTCTGAGTTTTTAAACTAACATTTTTTGAGCTTAATATGACCAAAATCCCAAAATCCATTTCATTTTTTTCCAAATATTATGAATATCCCTCACTTCGACTAAATCAGGGTCTCTAAGTTCAAATCTAATATTTCTTGAGCTTAATATGGCCAAAATCCCAAATATTACAAATATCCCTCGCTTAGACTAAATCAGGGTCTCTAAGTTCAAATCTAACATTTTTTGGGCTTAATATGGCCAAAATCCCAAATCCATTTAAATTAATTCTAATATACAAATATCCCATGCTTTAACTCAATCAGGGTCTCTGAGTTTAATTCTAATATTTTTTGGGCCTCATTCAAAAAGATGAAAGGTACCAACGTGGGTGCCGGTTCACCCTGGCCCTGGTCCTGTTCACATGCATTCAAAAGACTTACTTCTCTCACCCAAACTACTAATCTCCCCATTCCCATGCACACACGTACTTTTCATTCATTGGGTGCCCATCCACTCTTCCAATTCACACATACACACACTAAGAAGTCTTTCCATTGAGTGAGGAGCTGCACCTTCAGCTTTGGAAGTTTCAGTTGCTTTCATGGAAGATGCATGCGTTCCTTCCTTTCAATTAGCATTATGGTGCATTCACATTTGATGTTAAGTCAGTGTTAAATGAAAATCTAGGTGGCATCCTAGGTGGCACTCAATGTTAAATGGACAATAGCTTGATGTTAAGTGAGTGTTAGCTTAACATAAAATGTTCAGGGCAAGTAGATGTAAGTCCTAAATGACTAGCATCATGGTGTTAGGGGACTCAATACTAGAGTCCCTAACACCAAGTGTGAATGCACCTTTAGATGATGCCCATGCTGAAGGTGCAGCTAGGGGGGCATCTTGAAATTCTTGCAAAGTTGAATTGCAAATATGGAACATTTGAGGAAAGCAAAAAGTTTCAAAGTTGAAAGTGCAACTCCTCAATGGAAAGAGGAGTGTCCATTGGGTGCCCATTTCCGATTCCCCATTCACACATGTACACACACTAATGCTTCATTGGGTGGCCATCCTCTATTCCTATTCACACAAGCATGCATACACTCACTTTTGGTGCCCTCCACTCTTCCAATTTGCATAATTATTGAATTGTCACTTGTGCACCAAATTGCTTAAGCTAATATAAATTTGATTACTACCCAAGATAATCCACAATGATTTTTTTTTCCTTGGGTCTTTAACTTAGGTGTGACATAAAAGGTGAAAATTTTCTTGGACTGATGTATATAATACTACAATAACATAAGAACCTTGAAATTTGATAATGGATCCTTGGTTTTGGAAAGAACCTCCAATCTTGATTCTAACTTATTTAAAAATTTGATAGAACATTTGTAGTCCCAGCTATTTGTATTAAATAACCTAGTTCAAAGATTAAATCTTCATTTTCCTCAACATTTGGTATTGATTATTTAAGAATAGTTCAAAACAAGTTCAATTCAAACACAAAGTTTGATTCCACCTACATAAATACATCTAGAGATTGGAGACTATGTAAATATTCATGTTGTGAAATCAATTAAAGGTTTCCATTTAATTAATAAGTCAATTACTTGCATGCAAATTCTATAAATTTATAGAACTTGCTTATTTAGGAAGTCATGACCTATGTTAACAAGGTGTACATAGCCATGTTCATGTTTCAATTCAATTGTTATCTAGAGTGTGGGTTTGAGGTTTGGTTTTGGTTTGAATTTCACTAGGAGGTTGATTCTTGATTCAATTTTAATTTAACATTTTTACATGTGCAAAGTTCAAACCTTGTCAATTGGGTACTTGATAATCAAACCTAAAACATTGGGTAGTTTCCAATTTTGAGAATGTAACCACTATTGATTTTTAACATCATGTACCACTTGCCCCAATTGGTGTCCACAAAAGCTTTTGAATGAATCTATTTATTTTTTATGAATCCTATGGAAAATTTCATAGTCTAAGGTACCTTTTACATATTCCAAAATGTGTTTCATTGCATTAAAATAGTGTAGTTTGTTGAAATGCAAAAATTAATATTTTGTTTAATATTACCAAGATTTATACTAATTTGCCAACCATAAATGTTCCTATAGGTAATGGTGTCACATTTTGATCACTTATGTCTACTATGAATATTGTGCATTATGCCATTGGCTCCTTGGTCAAATTGTAAACCATCCAAATGTTTCACTTGGGACATTGTGTTCAATGTATGTTCTTTGAAATATGATACTCCCTTTTTTTTTAATAAAAATGAAAGTAATGACTAAACAAAATTTAAGTAACTTTAATTTTGTCATTTCAAATTATCAATTATTAGTTGCACTTGATTTAAATAATTTTCTCTTCTAAATAGCCCATCCATGATGACCAATCATCCAAATAAAATCTGATTATAAAATTATCCCTTCACAATGCCAATAGTAGAAATTGAAGTTTGCTCCACATTTAACCATATGCAAATTTCTGAAAATTTTATCAATCTTCTCATATTAGGCTTGAAGAACTTATCAAAGCCCATACAATTCATTCTTGAACTTATTATAAACCAAATGTCCATTTAGTAAATACTTTATGAATCCATAAAGTTGTTTCATGTATAGCCTCTCCTAAAGGTCAAATTTCAAAAACATTATTTTAACATTCATATATGAGATTTTTTCAATTATGCAATATGCTACAAGAACTTTCACAAATCTAATTGTGCTCCATTTGACCATTAGTGCAAAGGTTTTTCAAAAGTCTAAACCCTCCCTTTGCTCAAATCTTTTGCCAACCACTAACCTAACCTTATACTTTGAAGGTTTATTAATGGAATTGTTTTTAACCTTGTAGATCCACTTAATTGTTATTGGCCTATTCTTGACGGGTAATTTAGTTAATTGCCAAATTTGATTGTGTGAAATGGAATCCATTGAACTTCAAACATTGTTGGTTTCCACCTCTTGTTTGCTACAAGTGGTTGGTTCTTAAATATGATCAACAACTTTTACTATGAAGTCATCAAAGCATTTAAGCATTGCATTTGTCTTTTTGGTCAATATTTTAACACATTAATTTGATTTTCATGTATCCATAAGTGTGTTAAATGGTATTGGGGGCAAAAAATCTTACAAATTCCTGATTTTGCAACATAATGCAAACTCAAGGTGCATTTGTTAACTTTTATAAAAGAAGGTGTGGGAAACCTAAGATGGGACCAAGATGAATTCCTCAAATTCAATTCACAAACATTTCAAATTGCATATAAAAAAACTAATTATTAGTGTAGTTTAGAACCAAAATGATGCACAAACAAGTTGTGAGTAATTCAGATTCATTTAGTTCACCACAACCCAAACTTGAAGAGGAGGTGCCACTTTTTTCCTATAATATGTTTATAGATGATGATGGGGATTACATATCAAAGTGGCATAAATTCCTAGGATCCCTTACAAGGGTGAAAGTATGATTAGGTGGTATCATTGGGAACCACTTTAGAAAAATTTTGGTAATTTTTTAAAATTTTAATTTTGGTTTTTGTATTTCTTATTGTTGCATCCATTTAACCAAGGTTTTTAAAAATGATTTTCAAGATAAAATGCAAGATCCTCTTTTTAAATTTGTAGGATGATGGGGCTGAAGAAATGTTCGTAATTGAAGTGAAGGAGTTACAAGAATGTGATTATTCTTGATGAACATCAAAAGTACCCAAGGTTTCATTTTTTCAATCAATAGCCATTACAAACATATTTTTATTTTACAAGCCCTACAAGTAACAATCAAAGTTGATTTTTTATTAAAAAAATTCATTCCTTGTTCATGTGGCTTTTGATGAATATTTTTCCTAATGTTCAACCATAAACCAAATATTCACTATACACATTTTAACATTGTTTTTGGATGTTTTCCCTAAGCATATGTCATAGGCATTTTCTCTAACAAGAAATAAAATTATACAAGGTTGTTAAGGATTTTTTATATAGTTCTTATGTTGATTCTTGAGACTTTTGATATAAGAAATGCTTAGGAACATCAAAACATATCCAAATTATGATTAAGATGGGTCATTAGAAAACCCATGATGTGGACAATCCAAGAGTATATGAATAATAATAAATTTTTGTACCAAAAAAATGAAAAGCATTCCTAAAATCAAGGTGGTCTAGGAAAATGATAGTGTGACATTCCTTGTGGTATCACGCAATAGTACTTTCAACTACAAGTGAAAGTCTCAAAAATTTTAAGATATGAGTCCCATTATTTTGTGGGTTCATAACTCCTTCATATATGGACTCTAGTTCAAAAGTTCTCAAATGTTGCTATAACCTTTAAACATAACTTTTCCAATGGCATATCACATTTTCCAATGGGAGGTGATTTGGCCCTTATGTCAAATTGTCACACTAAAAAAAATTGTGTTCATCAAACCACATTGTCCTACAATTAAAGCTCAAAAAAAACTCATATACAGCTATTATGCAATTATCCGTTGGGTATTGTAATTATTGTGCAACTATCCCCTTAAAAATACGAAGAATTAATAAATAAATTGTTATGTAAAAAATTAGTTAGTTGTATTATAATTACAAGTGAATTGAAAATGGGTTTTCTATGTGATAATCTGTATAGATCATACATTCATCCATAATTAACCATATTTGATTTTTTGAGGAATTGCATTGTAGTTGCATGTGACAACTATTTTGGAACTATTACAAATGTGTCATTGATGCAACAACTATGATGCAACTAATGTACAATATATATGCATGCGATCATGTTATGTGTCTACATTTCCATTGCCCATTATATGATACATTTATAATTATGATTCATGTTGACACAACTAATAGTGCTACTAGTCCACTTGTATTCAACTACTAGTGTTCAACTATGTTGTAACTATTGTGCAACAACTTATAAGTTAATAAGGATACAAATTCATATGTAATATTTTGAAAAAATTATTGTCTCAATAATTTGACTATTAATCTACATAAATAAGTGTAATTCATATAATTATTTTTAAATTAATTAACTAAATAATTATGTTAATTATATTGAATAATATGAATGTATAGGAATAATAATTACTATCAAATAATAATAAATTAAATATTTATATAAAATAGGGATACTTAATAATGAATTAAGTTGATCAATTAAGATAATTACTATCTCATCAATAATTACTAGATCAATAATTATATAAATTCAATAACTAACTAATTAATACGATACATATAATTAATTTAAATGTGAGATTAAAAGCTATGTGCATACTATATTAAAAATTCAATTTACATGTACAAATGGATATGCCTTTTTATACCTTGATGTTTTCTACCCAAATTCATTTTTAATTTTTATTAATGTATGATTAGTCAATAATTTATTAAATATTAAATAATATTTAATTTATTTAATTATTATGAACTAATTACTTAAACTGAATAATCAAATTTTAATATGAATCATAAATCAATTTGATTCAAATAATTAATATTTTTAAAAATAAAAATATTAATTATCTGCATTTTTATAATTAATTATCTAATAATAAATTATTTAAAATAAAAATATTGATTATTCGAAATAACTAACAAACAAAAAAGATGAATTAAACTAATTACTTCGAATAATTTTTATTTAATTAAGTAAAAGAATTAATTATTTGATATTAATTATCTAAAGTTATTAACCAACTAATTATTTGAGTTAGAATAATCAATTTAGATAATTAGTTCATTGATTAAACTTTAAATAATTATTTAACATAAAATAAAATATTTTGATAATTAATTCTTGTAAATTAATTAATTATTTTAAATCACTATATCAGATTATTTAATATTAAATAATTAATTCACACATGTAAGTATCAGATAAATAGTAATTTAATTGTATCGTTTACATAATGAAAAATAAACACAAAGCATGTGGGAAAATCTTTATGTCATTGCAACTCAATTTGCAATTGAAAAACAATTAAAAGATTTAACCCATATGCTTTTGTTTTTAAATCCCATGTCACAAACTATATCAAAAGGTGTTTTTTTATTATTCTCACATTAAAATACACATGTCATTTTGGGATGAGCTCAGAAAAGCTTAACCCTAAAGGCAAAACACAAAATTAAAAAAATATATATACAAAAGTATTATTTTTTAATTCACCTAATTTGGTATTTTTTTTACTTACTTGGTTACCTCATAAGTAAGTAGGTATGTAGGTCCTAGAACATATCAACCTACCTACCTATGGCTATGTATCAACCTAGCTAACTATTGAAATAGATGTATATTTTTAAGAAAATTTAAAATTCAATTAATATGCCATGTGGCAATTTTTTATCATGTTGTGTGTCATAATTTCAAACCATCATCAATAATCGTAATAGACGATGGAGATCAATACTTCAAAAAAAATTAATCCAAAAATCCTCATATTGCCATGTGTCAAATTTTAATGGATGGATGAAAATTAGTAACATTAATAGGATGTAATGGCTGTAGTTGTAGTGGAGTTACATAGTAATTGAAAACGAGTTGTTTCAACATAGTTGCAATTGAATTACAATGAATTGTATATATATATATATGGTGAGTTGCAAGTGGTAATTATAACTTAAAAATTGAATCGCAAGGCTAGTTGCAAAACAACCTGTTTTTTCACAGTGCCATCTTGATTTTTAACCACACAATCAACTATAACTTACGTTTCTATTACCCAAATTTAGTAACAAGTGACCTAACATGTTATAGGTTAAGGTAGGTTGTTATATTTAACAAATGATCTAACTAACCTGTTATATTAACCTAACATGTGACATTAACTTAATCAATTATCAAAAGTGATTGGGAACATTACATTAGGTTAGTAGACAAGTTGATAGGTTGATAATCAATTGATAGTCTACAAAACTTGTAGTTGGCAGAACAAGTAATGAAACATGTGGTTAAACAAGGTGTAGTTTTTAAATCTTTAGTTTTGTTAATTAAGTACTAGTTAAAGATTATTTAAATGGTCTATTATGACTATTTAAATTTTGAATTAGTTAGTATAAAGACTAAAAGGACAGACGTGTTCAAGGAAACTTTTTGATATTAATTTGATTTTATGTTTCTCTTTCACTTGAAATATGAAAACATTTTTTTTAGCAATATTTTTCTTGAAATTATGTGCAATTTGAGTACATGTGAATTTAAGAATTGTAGATAGATTTAAAATTTGTAGTGTTAATGTACCTATTGCTGGAAAATTCGAAAGTTGAAAATTTAATGGGAACAGAAAAACCTATTAACAATTTCAAATGTTCAAACTAGGAATTTGACCCCACTTTAAATATCAATTTTTCAAAAAAGTTCCAATGGTCTAAAAAGAGACCAATTTGGATAAGGTTTGAACCTTCAAATTTTATTCAAAAATTACAAGATGCCCCAAAACTTCAAGTTATTAGGAGTGAAAATGCACTTGGGAGTTTTGGGATTCCTTGCATTCTCATGCAATTCCCTTTCACAAGGGGAATGAATTTGGGTGCCTTCCTTGTCTTAAATTATTTTTAACCCTTTGACTTGTCAAAGCTTCAGTCATGAACCCAAGCTTAAGGTTGTGTAAATAAATTTTATTTAATTGAATTTTAATGATTGTTTGCATTCACCATTAGCTTTGATCATTTTTGAAAAAATATCACAAGTTGAAGGAAACTTATTCCTTACATTAGATTTGATGTATAAAAAAAACTAAAATATTTTTGAAATTCATTTTTTGTGGATGACTATAACACATTCAACAATACTTTAATCTCATGCAGTTATTTGAAGTTCTCAAAATCCTTTATTGTGGTGTCTTGCTCCAAAAGTAAAACACATGGACCAAGTTCTTTTGTTGTGATGTTTTACTCCAAAGATGAAATGCATTAAAGTATTATGTTAGTGCCCAATCTAATGCATGTTTCATCAAATTTAACATTACAACTTAGAATTACCTTGTTAGTCCTTGGATTGAATAACATGTGGGTGCAATCCTTATGAAAGTAGCCAAGGATTTGTTGTATGTAATAAAATCCTACAATCACTTGACTTTGAAGAATTATCACAGAAGTTTTAAACATTGGATTTTAATCAAATAAAATGCATAATGTTTTTATATTTGTGAATTTTGCACCTCAATGATTTTTGTGTAATTTCAAGATGTTTCATTGGTCATTTAGTGAATAATAAATAATGGATAGTTGGTAGTTGATCAATGTTAAAATTTTGAATCTATAATCTTTTGTGAAATTGAATAATTCATTTTGAAATTTTATAATTGGCCATATATTGATGAATATGAAGACATAAAATTGAAAAGAACTTGAATATATGTTTTAATTTGGTTATTTGCATATATGGTGAATATTTTTTGTTACATTCTAGTGGAAGTTACTTCAATTTTTTCCAAACAATGTGCAAAAAAATATAAGTTGTAATTTATGATATATATATATATATAACTTATTTAAATGTGAATAAGGTTTGTATTATGGAAATATGCCTAGATTATATATCTAGAATATTTTTAATTCTTATAAAATATTTTTCTAATGTCCTATTACTTCATATCATCACCAAAAAATACCCTTTATTTCACATGTTTCACAAAATATGGAAATAATAATTTCCCCTAGGTTACATTTGAATGAAAACATGAACATAGTTAAATGCTTGATAAATTTAATTTTTCATGTATAATCAATAGGGTAATTTTAACATGAATTTATGAAATAGAAAAAGACGAATAATTTTTTTTTGTGGTGAATTTTTGTCATTATATGATTATTTTAGAGAAAGAAATTATATTGCAGTTTTTTTGAATTTTTGAATTAAAAATTTACCAAGAATCATTACAATTGCATCCAACAAAAAAGGTGTTTAAGATTTTTCTTTTTTGATATTTTCAATATCACCAAATTTGGCTAAATATTCTTATGGATGATTGGGAAGTGAACAACATCACAAATTTATTGAAAAAAGATATTGAGATGAAGGGCTTGGATAAATGTCATTATGTTTAAAATTCATGCCAAATTTTAACAAAAATGTTAAACATTAATTTGGATAAAATATCATATTAAATTCATTACAACAAAAACATGTGTTCTACATTATTTGAATTTGATTAATATGAATGTATATTTGAATTTTATTTTATTGACATGATTAATAACGTCTATTTTGACTAACTATGAAAATAACAATGTTTATTATGACTAAATTTAGTTTTCACTTTAATCAAAACAAACATTACAAATGACACATTTTGAGGCATGGAGGACATATGTGAAAATCATAGTGATAGCATTATGATTGAATTTAGTAAGTATAATATGACATAAATGGTGATGTGTCATCATATGTGATTGTTGTTACTAAACATGTTATTCACATGATGTTTTATGTGGCATAATGTATATGATGTTTTAATTTATTAGAATTTAATTATGAAATTATATACATGTGAAATTGATCACAAATTTTCAGGTGTAAAATTTATTTCAAATTAAAATATTATTAATTAATCAAATGAAACTATATTGTATTGAATTTATAACCCCAATTGAAATTCAGAATTATATTTTAATATCTAAAATGATTATTATTATTATTATTATTTTGCCTTAAAGTATTAGATGCATTACAAGATTCAATTTAGTTATGAAAATTTAAAAATTAAATTAAATAATGAAATGAAGGTAAATAGGTAAGTAGGTAGCTAGGTAAGTAAGTAGGTATTACCTATTAACTACCATGCACATAGGCACCACCTACATTACCTACTTACATATGAAATTTTCATTATGAACTTAAATTATTATATATAATATTTTAATGTTCACAATTTTAAAATGCATTGTGTTTATATTTATGTAATTACAAAATTTATCACTTCATGAAGCATGGTGGTTGGTTGATTAAGGACTTGCCATATGGTTGTGGAGGTGAGGATTCAGATTTCACTCTTGACATCCTATGAATGTGATTAAAATTAACCATGTAATAGTTTTAACTTAGGTTAACAACATTGAGTTAAAAAATGCTTTTAGTTGCATTTAAATCAACACCAATTTGCCTTTGTGATTCAATAGAAGTTTTTAAATATTAAAAACCTAGACATTGTAATGACTTGTTGAAAATTCAAATTATAAATTATAATAATATAATACAATATAATTATAATTATAATAATATAATACAATATAATAATAATAATAATAATGCCACACAAATTAACATGTTAGTCAAAATGGACATGATAGATTTCAATCAAAATAGACATGATTGAAATTTTCATAAGAAAATACCATGAAAAAAACATGTTGGTAATTATATTATCATGTAAGTATGCGGATGAAAACATAATCATCAAGTTCAAAATGAATAGTCTTTGAAAAGACCATTCAAGTAAGATTCTTTGATTTGTAGTTTCTTTATTTTCAAGAGATAAATGAAGGGTTAGTTTCCTTTATGGTGAGCTTCATTTATTGGTGTTCAAACTTTGGATGGCCTTGTTTTTCAAATTTGTAAAAGCTTGCACGATGGAAATTTTCATAACTTGCAATGGAGTCACACAAAGAAGGTTGTAACTACCATGCACACATTGGTGGTCACCACTTTTCAAACTTGTCACTATTAGAAAAACAAGGTTTTTTTATTGGACTTTTTCATCAAAAAATATTCAAAATGACGAGCATAAAAAGACCGCCTTGTTAATTTGGACAAGTTGGTTTGGACCCACCATGGTGATTGGGTGGTCTTTTTTATTAACCTAAATTTAAATCATTTCTTTTTTATAGTATTATTTTGAAATATTTTTTAAGTAGGTAGATTATAGTTTTAAGTAGGTTGTAAAAAGGCAAGGAGGTAGGAAGCTAGTAAACCTAGCCTAACTTAACCTATTTAACCTACCTACCCTAGTGTCTTAGGCATGGACATTGATACAAATATAAGGAATTGAACTTTTCACTTCCACAATGATAAACCAAACGTCCTTACTAATCAACCACACCTCCAAAAGGTGACAATTTTTGTCAAATTTTTTAATTCACATGTTTATTTCACATCACCATTTATGTTAATAGGTAAGTAAGCTTAAAATATAGGTAAATAGGCCTAGGCTACCTACTTAGCCAAAGTATTAACTAAGTAGATAGATAGGTACACATATGCTACTTACTTGGCCTATGTAATAATTAAGTAAATAGGTACATAGGTAGGCCTATGTAGGTAGAAAGGCCTTGGCTATTTACTTACTTAAATCTACCTACCAAGCCTAAATAGTAGGTAGGTAGGTAGGTACATAGACTTAGGTTATCTACTTAGTTTAAGTAGTAGCTAAGTTTGGCATATCAATTAGCATAAGATGTCCAATTTAACTAAAAAACTATTGGTTATTTTAACCAATCATGTCACTTTGTTTTGTCCAACTTGATTAGATGTCCCATTTAACTAGAACCCATTGACCATGTTAACCAAGGTGATCAATTTTTTGTTCAACTTGATTAAATACTCAATTTGATAAATAATTATTCTAGCCATTCTAATCAAATTCATTAGTCAAAAATAAGCAATTCACATTCAAGCCACAAGCCTTTAGTCAAAATGGGCATGTTCATTAATCAAAATGGACAAGGTAATCAACGTGGACAATTTTAAAAGCCATGAATTATAATAGTAACCTAACATTGAATCACACAAACCCATGAAGGTGATTATTACACTTGATGACCACCATTTTTCAAACTAGCAAAATCCCACAATGGAGTTTGATTTTCCATTGCCTTCAAAGTGGTTGTCACACATAGTTCAAACATGCATCGAAGAATAGTTATAGCAAGCTTGGACAACTTCATGCCACCTTCAATGGACCACAAACATCTTTTAAAAGTCCATGTCATGAGGATGTTTTTATATTGGGTTGTTATTGTGACCCTAACCTTGGGTTTACAATTAAAGTTGAGGCATGAACAAAAACAAAAATAAAAAAAAATTCCTAGTATTATTGCACACTTCCACAAGTGGGCAAGAATGCAAGGAAGTGAATTCTAAACTTTTCAAATGGATTCCCATTTTAGGAGTTGGAATTTAGCATGTGTCCCAAATCTTTGGGGTAAGGTTGTAAATAAAAAACCTATCCAAATTGAACTTTTTGCAAACCATTAAAGAGGTCTCAATGATTAAATATCCAAAATGGGCTTATAAATTCCATTTGAAGATTTAAAACACATTTTAAATATCCAAAAAAAAGGTCGGGAGTCAATTTGATAATTTGGTGTTCAACCATTAAAGCTTAAACAATAAAGGCCAAATGATTTATAATTAGAGTGTGCAATATGGCATTGAAAATATATATTTACAATTATAATTTATTTTTGATATTTTCAATTAGAACTTTTATGTGCAAGTTATGAACCCACAAAGTAACAAAATTCATAACTTGATAATTTCGAAAATTTTCAAAAAAATTAACCATTTAGATGTAGTATTCATTTTTAATCACAAAATATACTATAGGGAGAAGAATGGTGCATCCTTCCAAAGGTTTGGGCTGTATGAATCAAATGAATTTGGGTTGCCCATGATTGAAGTTGAACATCATGTGAGTTCAATTTGTGTTAATTAATGTATTATTTGGACAATGTAACTTAATTTGTCTATGACCTTCATCTTAATCCCATCCCAAAGTTCTCACATGCCCTTTTAATGTTTAAGTGCATGGAATTATTACAAATCATGATATTTTCTATTGGAAATTTTGACCAAAAAATATTTGTATTGGACTTTAGTAAAAAAAAACCACTTAGTCATTTTGGTCAAGTTGTTTTTAACATGATCAATTTGAATGGTGATCTTTTTGATTAATCGAGTGGTGGGCTATTTGATTGGTCAAATCAAACAACAAATTTTTTTGGCAACAATGTTTTTGGGCCAATTTTTTAATTAAATGTAGGTAGGTGGGTCATAAAATAAGTTCATAGGTAGATGCTAGCTACCCACCTGGGTTGTGGTGGGCAAATCATACATTCCATAGCCTATGGTTGTACACCATCTTCACATTTTCCTTTAAACATGTAAGGAATGGGAGTTGAATTCTTGATGTCTTCAACCATATGTACTTACCAACTCTTTAACCAATTCACCACACCTTTATGTTTTGATAAAAAGTGTGAAACTTTGTTATTAACATGTTCCATTTCAAATCTTTCCAACATTCAAACTTTGAAATGCATTTTTTTTCTTCATGTTTTACTCAGTTAAAACAAATGAATACTTTTTTTTCTAGATCTTTCAAAGATTTATTCATTGATGTGCACAATAATGTATAAAATTTTAAATGATTTGTGAAATTTTTTTTTCTTGAAATTGAATTGTGTTCACAAATTTAACTTATATTTGTCTTTCAACATTTATAGTTGTGTGTATATGTAAAATTTACTTAGTAAGTACCATTGAGTAGGAATTAATAAATATTAGGTAGTACAATTAATATGTAGTAGCGAAGAACTAAATAGTAGTTAGGGAATATATGCTACCTAATTAATAGACCTACATAGTTACCTAGGTAATAACTAATGGTTAGCTAATCAACCTAAATATAATTCTAGCTGCCTGGTAAATTAGTAGGTAGTTAGGGATGTAGATATAGGTAGGTAGGTATAAATTGGTAGGTAAATAGACCTAGGGTAAGTAAATAAGCTTAAGTGGGTAGGTATGTAGGTAGGTTGTTTTAAGGTATGTAGGTAAGTATGTAATAGGTTGTTAGGGTATGTAAGGAGGTAGGTGTGTAGGGAGATTGTTAAAGTGATTAAGTAGGTACATAAGAAGGTAGGTAGGTTGGCTTGGCACAATTTTTAATTCTATGCATTTGGAGGGTAAAATGGGTATGTAAGAATTTCAAAATGGGATTAACATGATCTAACAGTCATGGGCGCCTCATGAACAACTAATTTGCACAATCCATATAATGTTGGTGGTTAATAAAAATGGAGTTAATTTTGGATCATGGACTTATTTTGGGTTTTACATCCACAAAACCCAAACTTGTGAAGAGACTAGCCACCACTCTCCTCCTTATATTATGCATTAAACCTTTCCATGGGAACTACATTGAAATTCCAAGTTATGAATCTTGCAATTTTGTGGGTTCATAACTTTTTCATATGAACTTTAATTAAAAAATCTTCCGATTATAGAGTTGTATCCCACAATAAGGTCTTTTTAACACCATATTACACATTTGATTGGAGGCTATTTGACCCTTATTTTTTAGGTTTTAATGGTCGAAAATCAAATTGATAGTTTAACTCATGACCATTCTTTTAGCCATAATTTTTAGTTCGTAGCTTCAAATGGAGAATGTGAGTTCACTTTCAATATTTATGCTTTGAGATCTTTTTAATGATGTAATTTTTTTTTGATTTGAATATAGTTTTTCCCCTTGGATTTTTTTCCCCAAAAATTATAATAAGTCTAAGACTCCCACCTCCCAAATTGTGAGTTCATTTTGGGAGTTTTAAAAATGTTCCTTTTTAATCCACCAATGTGTTTAAGCATTTTTTGGGTTTAGTTTGTTCTTGACATGTTCCTTTTTTGTGTTGCTTTAATTTTGGTCACAAGCTCAAAATTAGGGTTACGATAAATTTTTTGGGTGGTGCAATCCAACAATGTCATTGTTATGAAGGATTTTCACGAATATTATTATAATCCATTATATTAAAGTGATATATATATATTTGATTTCATTTATGTGCTATTAGAAAGTTTTTGTTCAAAAATAATATTTACAAGATTGAATAAAAAAACACAAATATATTTTGAAAATAATTGAAATGATGAAAACCTTTATGAAAGTTGAAAATCTATTGAACCATGAGAACCATTTGACAATTTTCATATTCAAAATTTTTTAAAGGAGAAACATAATAAATTTGTGGTATATTGAGATTTTGGAAAACTATCATATTCACATGGAAGTTGACAAACATAGTTAGTGTGGATTTGTTTTAAAATCCATTAAATTAATGATTATTTTAATGATTAATGATATCAAATGTTGATGCAATTTGAAATGAAAACTAACTAAATTGTTAAACTTGTGTACATTAAATACACCCATGGATCCTTTAATTTAAATTAATATTATTATTTCAAATGAGGTTTAATAACACTAGTTTTGTAAAAATCAAAATTATAAGGTCCAAACACCAAAATTAAATGCATTGCATTTGTGGAAGAAATTGATAGTACATTTTGTAATAATAAACCCAAAAATGCTCAAAATACGTCCCACATAATGTATTTTCACTTAACTATGACATTGCTAAAAAATTAGTGAAAAATTTAAAAGAATGGATGAAAACATGTAATGATGCAGGCATTTGCCCACAAAAATTGAACACCCCAATGAAAATAAAATAATATTCTCAACCATTGTCAAATTTACTTTTACTTGTCATCTTTTTAACATTTTAAAAATAATGTTATTCTAATTTTCTAATTTTTCTTTTTTCAATGGCCATAATACCATCCCTTACACATGGCACATTTTTTAGATTATTGTAAACTATTTGTTTCATGTTGTCACTACTCATGCGTAGTGAACTAGTCACATGGTCATTAATTCTTGAGTGATGTTCTACATGCAGTCATAACAATGAGTTTAAAATTGAAGGAAAAATTTAATAGTCCTCTCTTGTTTTAAATATCTTGACAAAAGATGAATTAGGTTTTGATTTGGAATCAAGATTTGGTATGAACATCAAGAAGGAAGCATGTGGGGTCATTGATTTTTTTTTTTTCTTTAAAAAAAATACGATTAGAGAAAGGATCATAATATGGAAATTATTTTCTTTGGAAAGAACCTAGATATGGTTGATGTTTTAAAATAAATAAAAATGATGTTGTTCAAGTGGTGATCATCCCTAAATACATTTAGCCAAATCTGGTGATATTCAAAACATAAAAATAGAAAATCTTAAATGTTTTTTTTACGTATTGTAAGCAATTGTGACAAAAATTGCTGATATACATAAATTCTGGCAAGTTTTTCCTTAAAAAACAGGGAATTTAAGACAGAATTATTACTATTATTATTATTATTATTTTCATACAATGGAAAAAAAATTGCTAGAAAAAAAAAACACAACAACAAGGAGGTTCTTTAAAAATAAAATAAAATAGTCTAGCCCCCAACATTGGAATTCACTTGCACACAATTTGGATGTCAGAGACATTGATAGAGGCCCCACATATGAGCTATGGGTGTCCCTAAGTTTGCTTTGGGTTTTGCTTCCCTTGGATAAATTACATGTGATACATGTAGCTCCATTGGAGTTCATACTCTTTGGCTTTGTCAAAGTGCTTTCACTAACCTTGACTTAGTCTTGAACTACTTGAAGCTAAAAACACCTCCATCCCATAGCAATAAAATACACCTTAATATTAAAATAAGTTGGTGTTTAATGCTCAATGTCCCCCACCCACAAATATATGAAAAGTTCAAGCAATGAACGACCATTTACACATTTGCATTTGGACCAATGACCAAATTCAATGGAAAAAATCTGATTAAAGATGCTAAAATGACCATTACATTTTAGGCCAGTTTGACTGGAGAGCAATAGGATTTGGATTTGCATTACCTGATTTGCAAGATTTAATAAAATAAGGGTTTTTGCTGCTTTGGGGTGGAGATGCTCGAAGCTTGTAGTAGAACTTGAAAATGAAGGAATTTGGTTTTCAAGGCACATTAAAGGCCTCCTCCAGCTGACTGACAACTTGGTACCTTAGCTAATTTAATAGCTTCACATATAATTTCTTGGGAAAAAAGAAAAAAGAAATAGGTTTGTGATTCAATTGTAAATTTTTGATCTTCTATGTTCTGTACTCCCTGATTGGATTTGGCATCAAACTGTGAAATAATTAATTAAATTTTAATTCTTAACATTGGCACTTGGTTTTTCAATTCTGAAATTTTTGACAGGTGATGGTTTAAATAAAAAAAAAACACATTCTTGTTCTGTTTATGGGACAGTCTAATGTGTCTAGACTGTCTTAGTTTGCAGTTAAAACCTGACAATCAAAAACTTGCAGATTCTTAATTATATAATAATTATAAATTTTTTGACAACAATATTTAGTATAAGAAATAAAATTTCAAAAAATTGGCAAAAAAATGATTTAATTTATATTGAAACCATTAATGTACTAGGGTAGAACAGCCGGTGAGCAAACACTTAATCGCTTATGGTAGGCTGGATCCAAGTGGAGGGCTCCGTTGTTTTTGGTGTCCAAACAAAATTTGAACCCCTCCTATTGGTGCATTTGGCGCACTAAAAATCATCAAAAACATATTAGAATTGAGAAAGTTACAGCCCCCCAAAATAAAAAGGGTCAAGAACTCAAAAAAAACAAACCACTGAATGTTACAAAGCCAGTTCCTGAACACCCACAAAATTCCTTGTCTGTCGGTATGTTGCTATTAGAGTTCAAAAATGATTTGTAGAACTCAAGGTGACGCTTCCATAAAACTTTAAATCATTTAAAATGAACAAGAAATAAAAAAGTTATAAGCTTTGAAAGTAGGAGGGGTCCAAAGAGAAGAAAAAAAAGAAAAAAAACACATTTTGTAAGTTGAAAAGCTTATTTTTCTTCTTGTTATTTTTCATTACTCATTTTCCTTTGCATTTCAAAGATGATTTCAAGAGTTTAAGGCACCACTCCCATAACATTTTAAATCACTCAAAATACAACACATATGATGAAGATGTAAATAAATGTTTGGCGATAGGGTAATGATTGGTGATGGGCAGCATGAAGTGGCTGTTTTAGTTAAGAGGAAGGTCTGTCCCTGAGGGCATGCCACAGGGTGAGGGCTAATCCTTGAGGGTGGTAAACCCCAAGTGTTGAGGCCTAAGACACAGGGCATGCCGTCCCCACTGTAAATATTCAAAAGTTTTTTTCAGGTGGTTTACAATCTACGAAACCAAAGTTGCATTGGAGGCACGTTCGGCTTTGTGAGGTGCCTGGAGATACAAAAGGAAAAAACTCGCAGGTATTTTAGGTGTTGATATTAAAGGCCGTGTCTTGGTTGTGAAGGCTCCACACCATCAAGCCAAGAGCAGCAGCAATAGGCCACAAATTGGATTACACAAGATCGATCCATAATGGGGATGACAAATGACTCTTTATATTCACACCGACTTTTCTGAACATCATGAATCATATGCGATGGCGCAGTTGTACCAGCACGTGTCAAATCAGATGTACTCTGAAAAGAAGCAATGCTTTATATAACTTGCAACTGTACATGACGAAGAGAAACAGCGGCCAGTTTTTTTATATCTTCCTTACACATCAGTGTCAAGCTATCTGGCATATTAGTTTCAGGCTTTTTTTTTGTTTTTCCCAGTAGCCAAACCAAACCGGTGATAATCCACAAGAAGATTTAGCCAAATTTGGCCATATATATTAGATATGGAAGTAATTAAAAAAAAGAATCCATCACTCCTTGGCTACATTCTGGTACCCAATTGAGAAATCTGGCAATTTATCAAAAAAAAAATGGTAGAAATCTTTTGGTGACTAAAAAACCAGAAAACACATAGTTGTAGCCACTTTGGAAAAAAAGAAAGAAAAGCAAACTGGCTAGATTTAGCCATACAAAAGGATCACTTGCATGATACAACCAAGAAAGCAAATCCATGACTGCAAAAAAGTTGATGTCCACTTATGTATCATGTACAAGAGAGGTGCTAATGCTCCCCTCAAGAGTGAAGACAACTAATGACGCTGAGCTAGTCTAAAGCCCTGCTCACTCTTTATGGACTATATATTCCTTTTCTCTTTGGTGGAAATGAAAACTTTTCAAAGTTTGAGAACTAGCTTATGGACATTTCTTGAGTACATTAGTGGGTAATGCCCAAGGCTAGGGTTTAGTGTCCTTCAGGGAATAAGGACCTGCCCAAGGCAGACCTGATGCAGACCTGATTCCAGAAATGCCACAGCCAAGGGCATTTACATGGCATAAAAATCAATGAATTTTTTCATTTTTCACTTTTTTCCCTATAATACCCACTGGGTATCATGGAAAAAAACCAGCACAGGCATTTTACAGTCTGTAAGAGCACCTCTCAATACACTACAAAATTCATCTGAGGTTTTTACCATTATGTAAGGCTACACTCATTGCAGAGGCCCATCACCTGCAATCGTGCAATCATGCAATACTCCTTGCAATGTATCTCCTGGCATCTGCTATGAATTAGCAAATGGCATTACTTAGGAAGGATCAATTACTTATCAACACTGTGTAGAAGTGTTTGAGATTGGTTTCCCCCAAATTCTTCAAGAATGAATTTGGAGAGTTTGTGATATACATCAGCAAGATAGGTGATCACATACCTCAAGAAACCACAAACCAACTTCCCAATCCTCTTAATGCTACAAAAATATGTGTAACCATGGATTTGCTTATGCAAGTTTGGCACATGTTTGCCTTCTGACTCTACTCTAAACCCTAAATTTGGACTGCAGAGGGCCATTGATCCTCAAGATAATAATGGAGTACCAAAGCTTCTTCATTGAGCTGGTCATGCGTGCAAACTTGAGCTGCCTAATGTGAGCTCTAACTCATCAGGGACCTTTCTTTTGCCCAATGCCTCAGGTGTCATCTCCCATGAAGCCTGTACATCTGTGCTCTCCAAGTTGATAGCAAGCTTTTCTGCTCTACAGGGATTCAACAGCCTTGGTGCAGTTCGAGGGCTGGGCATGCTTGCTGCAGGTTGCATGGAGCCACCATGCCAAGGATTGCAGTAAGCTGGTGTCTCTGGAGGTGTTTCAGATTGGGCCATGGTTGGGAAGGGACCCAAGCCCATGCCTCCAACGATGCAGCCTGATGCTCCCGATGATAGCCCTTGAGGAGCTGAACCAGCTGGGCCTACATGCACTCGGATCCCATCTGCCCACTTGCTGGAAGTTGAGACACCCATACTTGTAAACTCAAGAGCTGTGGCTGGAGAGAAATCTGATTCCACTTCATCTGCGGGAGTGCGGCAACCATCTGGGGTGTCACAATAGCCTGGGCGCAGGTGTGATTGATTCAATGCAGCAGTTGCTGCTGCTGCTGCAGCAGCAAGCAAACTTGAATGGTGTGACCATGCATTGACAGCAGCTTGTGAGAATGCATGTGTGGGACACTCAGAGAAACCATCTCTTGCAATTGCTGCATCCCACTCAGTTTTAATAGGAATGCCTCGCGCAGTCGGAGAGCTCAGAGGAGGGGTAACTGGTGCACTGGCGGACTTCCCATGCATGACATGCAAGGGTGGCAGGCCTGCACTGCTACTTGTGCTAGCAGTCCCACTGCTGCCACCGCCTCCACCGTGGCAAGAAGACAAACCCTTGAGCCATGGGATGAGGGATGTGCCATCACTGGCTCCTGGACATGAGGATGTTGGACTTACTGACGGCGATGGGGAAACCTCCATTTGTTGTTGTTGACCTACAGAGGAAGGTGGCTTGGTTCCCTGTAATAGCAAGAGAGAGAGGCCCGAGCTCTTGTCAACAAAAGACAGAAAGAAAAAGACTGGGGTTAGAGAAAAGCGCAAAAAACTAAGGAGAAGAAGAGTACGGGAGCAGCTGGCATGCATGCCTTGCGGTAGGTGGTGCCGTCCTCGTCCACGATCCAACCAGCTTCCGCACACAATGCCTTGAGCACTTCGTTGTTGTCGCAATGCTTGGGCAGCTTGTAGTTCCCGTACGAACGCAAGCCTGCGAAGATCTTGGCGGCTATGGCTCGTCGACGCCGCTCCCTTCTTTTGTTGTTCTCCCTCTCCTTCCAAGTCGGCAGTCGCGTTCCTGACGTCATTGTTGCAGAATCTCCCACTTCTAAATTCCTGCCTCAGGTCTCCACTACTTCTTCCCCGCCACTTCTATTGCTTTCTCTTTCTCCGATTGTCTATCTATCTTTCCGGCACCTTCGACGGCAACCGTGCTTGCTATCGATCGGGAGCGGAGCTTCTTCGAGGGAGACAATGCGGGTGGTGTAGATGAAGAAGAAACAGCAGCTAGAGGTGAAGGAAGGAAAAGCGACACAAGAGGAAGGAAGCTGAGGGAGATTAGACTTGAAGCTGAAGACCAATCCCAACCAGCTTGCTTACAAACACAACAACAAGAGACGCAGATACACACAACAACAACAACAACAACAACAACAACAATAAAAGGCAGCCAAGTGCATCAACCAACCTGTAGCAAGTGGTTCAAAGTTCAACCACATTTACTTAGAGCATCTCTATGAAGTTCATCTCCAGTGCTTCAAAGTTCAACCACATGTACTTAGAGCATCTCTGGCCAGCTGTGCTCAGTATGTGACTCTGCAAAAAAATTTCTCGCATCCAAGTTTTAGTTACATACTTTTTTCCCAACCCCACCCATAAAACTATAACGAGACGAGGTTCATCTCCAGTTGATAAAGTCGTAAAGGACGAGAAAAGATCAAAGAAGAGAATATGGGGAGAGAGAGAGGGGGGGAGGGGGGGGGGGAGGGAGCGAGCGAGGGTCCGAGAACTTTCTGCAAGCTCGTCGAAGAAGGGGAGCACTGGGTTTCTCCGTTGCTCCATGGGGTGTAACGGGGAACGGGATCCGCATGGGACGGCGCGCGCGTGCGGGGCAGCAGCCAAACACTCGGGCTCTCCCCGTGGGGAATATTAAATGTACTAATCGAGGAAGGGTCCGGGTAGATGGCGGTCTGCCCGGAGAGATGCACGTGAGGAAATTTGGGGAGGCTCCCCCTTCACGGGGAAGCGAGAGTTTTTCTTTTCAAAAGAAAGAAAGGGAAATTAACAGGTTAGAATGTCATCTGCCCGGGCACATTCCATTAGTGTAGCCTGTGCCTTTCGCCCAAGTGTGAACTGCCCCATTGGTTTTTCCTTCCAAAATCATTATTTTTAGTAATTTAATCGAATTTTCGATGAAAAAAACATTATCTGAATTCATTATCTCTCACATCTCAGGTCTAAAAAATTTCAAATCACCTTCATTAAATCCTACTCATTGAGAGCTTTCCAACAATACCAAGAGCCCTTCCAAATTCCTTTATAATCATTTTTATTGAGATAAATCAATTTTCGTTGAAAAAGTGTTCAATATTCAATAACTCCCCCACCTGAGGTTGAAACATTATGAAACCAGCTTGGTGCACCCCTATTCATCGAGGGCTTTCCAATGGTACCAAGAGTACCAAAGTTTTGGAGAGCTCAACATGAAAAACAAAATAAACAAACTACCTTCCTTTGTAGATAGATTAGTGTAGCTTGTATCATTGGCCCAAGTTTGAACTGGTTACCCAACCAATTCTTTTGTCCAAAACCATTTTCCAATCATTTTGGTTAAATCTTACTCACTAAGGGCTTTCCAACAATATCAATAGTGTGCTCAAATTCTCTTATAATGTTTAGGTTTGATTCAAATGAGTTTTTGACAAGGGAAAACAAATGTTCAATATTCAATAGCTTCTCCACTGTAGGTCAAAACATTATGTAACCAACTCAGTGCACCCTAACTCATTAGCCATTGTGGTTTGGGAGATCTCAACATGAAAAACACAACAAACAAATAAACTACCTTCGTTCATAGGTAAATTATTTAATTAGTCAAAAGGTTTTCAAATTGGGCAGTTGATGTTCTGTAAAATAAAATTGCAGGGTAATGCTTGAGGATGAGTATGCATAAGGAGAATAAGCACTCATGTGAGGCCATAGTTAAGTGGGCACCTGTTTTTGGTAATGCCCTCATTTGTGGCGTTGGATTCCATCATAAAGACTATGAAGAATTTTTAAAATAATTCTTGAAATAAAAAATGCAAGGAAAGAAAGAGCATTAGGAAATTGGAAAATCTAAGAACCCACTTAGAACCAAAACAATGCCTTCACAACACTAAGGACTTTGTTTTATAATGTAGCCACTAAATGATTTCTTTGCAATCTTTGCAAGATGGAAAATAAGAGGCACCTTACAAAGGATAGGATCCTAAATATGCAAATTCTAATATGTAGTAAGGGTCTGTGTGGGCTCTCTTCTCTTGATTAAGGTACCATCTCAGCAACTAAAAAAATTTAGTGAATTCTTGGTGATTAATGTGGAATATATATGAAGACAACAAGTGCACCATGGAGTAATGGCTCTGCCCCTTATGGCAATTTCAAACTTCAAACCAGCAACACTTGAAAGATAGGACATCTCATATGAGGTTCCCATAAGCTTATGGTATTTTTTATGCAATTGGAGATGTAACAACAATTTTACCCTTATTCTTTTATCTTTTTTTTTTTTTGTATTTTGATGTTGCCAATGTGTTGGCACCAAGTTCCCAATTTGTTGTAATCATGTTCCTTATGTGTTCCCAACCTATGCCCCTCAGTTCTCAATGTGTTCCTCAAGATGTTCCCAATAGCACCAGACTTTATACCATAACTTTGCCCAAGGTTGAATCCTCATAACCTACAAAGGTGGGTCAAACGAATGTGCTTCTATAATTCTATTTTGGGAATGCAAAATTCTATTTGGGTGAGTGTCCACAGACTTAGAATTTTTTTTTTTGACGGTCCTATCAATGTGGCTCACTGCGCAAAAAAATAAAACTAAAATGCAAACTTTGGAATACACCCCACAACTAATAATTAGTAGAACCAAATGAAAGCTCCATCATTCTATAGTCTCTACTCTCTCGCCTTGTAGGCAGATCCAACAAAGTTGCTCTCTACTTTGGAACCTGGAGAAAGTAACTTATTGTGTCTTTTTGCATTATGACAACATCAAACAGATGAGGCACCAACAAATGTGTATGCAAGACAAATGAAAAGATCATAGCATGTTGTGCCATATCTCATCCTCAGTTGACTCCCCCTTTATGCTCTTATGTTTTCTTGTTTCTTAAATCCTGTGATCATGTTGTGGGTAGGAGATGTCAGTTGGGGCCAATGTCAACACAATTATTGTATCTGTCAACACTTATAGCTTTTCAAGTGTGTGGTGGTTCTATACATTCTTGCAAACTCATTCACAATTTGTAAAGCCCTCCTAGAAAACAAGGGGGTTTTTCCTCCTGATACCCGCCAGGTATTACAAGGAAAAAAATCAATCTAGTTCCTCCATTTATGGTATTTAATGTAATGAATAAAGATTAAATACCAAAAGAAAGTGTATGTACAATAGTTAGTCACCATACTTCAAACAAATCGCCCGTAACCACATGCATTGGAAAATACAGAAATGCATATGTGCTATATGACGAGTTTGGCATATACCCTCCATTTACTCACCCAGTACTGGTACTAATGTTCAACCCCCTTTGTATGGGGTCCAATAAAAACCAAGCCCATTTAGAACTAATGAAATTGACTACACATATACAAGACAAATCAAAAGATGAAAAATGTCCAATAGTGTTCACACACAAGGTACACTTTACAGATTTCCTTGTCAACCAGGTTGCTTGTGTAGGGTAAGGCGTCCTGTTAGACCCATGGGAGGGAGCATCTTGAAGATAATGGTCCTAGGACAAGTCTAACCCCGCATCGAGGAATGCCCCCACCCTGGTTACCCGTCATAACCATGAGGTGAATGTAAGCCACTTGTAGGTGTAAGGTATCACTTATTTTTTAAGAGACATCATTAACATGTGTAAGTTGCTCACCAAATACACTAGGAAACTTCTCCAAATACTGCATGTGTATACAATATTTACCACTAAGAAATCAAAATAAACTGAGCAATTACTACTTACTACCTTCAAATCCAATCTCTAGTATTCAATTTTTATGATTAAGGTGAAAACTTGGATATATTTTTTCCAGTTTTTGAAATTTGTACTTTTCCAAAACAATCCATTTTCACCTTGAAAACTGAGGCAAGAAAACAAACCCAAATTGAGGTAGCACTAGGTACCTGTGCGTCAATCCATTGTATCATTTGATTCATGAAAGTCAGAACACTTGGTGTAAAACTTGAATGCCCCCAAAACCAAGCACTTTTGCGATATACATGAATAATATTTATGATTTGGTACAGCATACATGGAGGAACTAGATAGTTTTTTTAGTTTATCAAAAAAAATATTTTTAATGTTCCATAATAATAGGAATCAAATCTTATTTGTGTGATAGAATATCTCCATCTTGATTTTTTTTCATTTTTGTGAAATAATCGATTGCCAGATAAGTTAGTATATGGTAGGCACCACATGGATAGTTGGCAAACAAAAAAGGAATTGTTTTTTTTTAAAAATTTAAATGCCAAGCAGCCAAGCAGCTAGATTGAGTGCTGATTTCATGGTTGGAAAAAAATGCTTGGAGGCGCATACATTACGGCACTGGAGCAGGTGGCGTTGCGCGTGGGACGGAGCTCAAGTGAGGTCTCGCTTTTGGCGTAAAAAAGGCGCGGCAGTTAGTTTGGGGGACTAGGGGGGTCAAGTTAGTTGGGAAGGGTGGTGCTAGATTTGGGGGATGAAGGGACAAGACTCCGCCGTCACAATAATACGCCATGGCCGTAATTCTTCCTTTTGCATGGCCGCTCCCACTGGGCCCGCTGACAAGAGAAACAACTAACTCTATTTGGTGGGGTGGGGAATGGATAGATAAGTTAGTTCATCTCATTGTACTAGTCACAAGGGACTTGACAATAAGGTACATTTCAGTGTAGGGCAGTGTTTTTTTTTTTTGCGAATTATAGCCAGATTTCTACTTTTTTTAAAACGCAGCTACAGTACAAAGGAAAAAAAAAGGGGGGCCAAAAGATGAAAGTTTGCTGGAAAGCATTCAGTGATGGATGGGATGGGCCAAAAGGCTTTCGAACAATGGTGCCAATTCATCTGTCCAAACCCTAAACTTTTTAGGGTATTGCCAAGTAGCAATCAGATGAGCTGTTGATCTTGTCGAGAAGCCACATCTCCACCATCCATAATGCTTGTTTGCGAGAACGTTCCTCTTTTTGTTGTGAGATTTTTCGGCACAGTTGTTGCAAGAGGTCGCTAGCAAGAGCTCTCACTTGTTTTCTCTTCTTGCCAAATCTTGTCCTTCATGATGCCATGTCACCAAAGAGATGTGGAGCTTTCATTTTTGTTGATCTTGTGTTAATGTGCATTATGCATCACGATCTAGCAACTTAACAACCAAATCTTAGTGTTGGAGTTTGGAGTGGCAATGTGACATTGAAGTTTCTCTCAAGTTCCCATTGGTGAGGGAAGTACTTCTTGTGCCGAACCTGATGTTTTTGTGTGTAGTTGTTATGGAATTGAAGTCTTGAGGCATTTTTGTGTTTCAATGTAAGGTGTAGGACAGAGGTCTGTTGTGAGGTTTATTGTATGACAATGCACATTTTATTGGTTATCGATTACAGGTTTCAAATCGATTTGTTGGAATGATGTTGTTGTTCCTGGATGAAAATCTTAAAGCACTTATGTGCTTCATTGTAATTTGTAAAACAGAAGACCATTGTGATTCATTGTGTGGTGTTGTGTGTTGTGGACAATAACCATTTAGTGTTGTTGGTTAGTGGTTACAAATCAGTTTGGCACAATGTTTTGCTACTTGACGATGTGCATTGTTACTTGATTTAACACAATGTTTTGTTATTCAGCGAAATGCATTGTTGTTCGATGAGATGCACTAATGTTTGACAAGTGCATTATTGTTTGACAAAAATGTGCCAAGGGTTCATGTGCATCACAATTCACAATCTTACAAAATCCCAAGGTGAATATCACTTTTGATGATTTGACCTTCATAAATTGTTTTTTAATTTTAATAATTTTTGCAGGTTTGTTGTTGTAGTGAATGGATTAGGATGTGCGAATTCTACCAAAACTATGTAGAGAATTTTACAATTTTCTTGAAGAGTTAACATTTTGGAAACCCCCCCCCCCCCCCCCACCGTTTTTTTTTTTT
>Ga0116231_10004824_pt1 | contig 27035 bp, 20 predicted proteins | sample S1TSphgellanicum_2_FD_89695 | JGI IMG/M metagenome (GOLD analysis project Ga0116231, IMG submission 89695) | Host-associated microbial communities from peat moss isolated from Minnesota, USA - S1T2_Fd - Sphagnum magellanicum MG | ecosystem: Host-associated > Plants > Peat moss > Unclassified... | reverse complement strand
CATCTGGACGGCGGAAATCCAGGAATTCATTACACCTGGCATGATCGCAACGAGCCAGGTGTTCGTAAATGAACGTGGGCTGGCCCAGGTCCCTTCTCGGGATCGCGCAATAAGAGAGCGCCAACTCAGCAGTCAACCGAGAGTCCTTCCTTTTGCCCTTTGTTGGTGGTGGCCTCTGGTTTGCTGCTGCAGAAACACAAGCTCCTTCTCGCTCCTTCTCTCTCTCTCTCTCTCTCTCTCTCTCTCGTCCGTCTCGCAGTTATTTCTGTTGCAATTCCGACGCGAAAATCGCACTTGCAAAACTTAGAGAATCGCTGCTACAATCCCTGCACTGTCAGCAAAAAATTCTTCTCTTCTTTCCGATTCCGCAATTTGTTCTGTTTTGTTTGATTTCCTGTTTTGCATCGTCTCTTGGACCCTTAAGAGCTATCGGAGTTCGGATCTCTGTGTCTCTGTGTCTCTCACAGTGAAGCTCTTTTCTTCAGACTGAGATTTTCGTTGTGTGATTTCCGAAAGTGGGTGATTCGATTTAGTTGTAGCTGATCTCGGAGCTGGGTAGTCCTGGATTTCGTTTGTACACGAACAGCAGTCGAAGAACATCATGGGATGCATGTGGTCAGCTGCGGAGTTCAAGGAAGAAGGTGATGACAGTACAGCGGCAGTAGCATCGACTGCTGCTGCAGGTCTACAGACAAGACTTCTTCTCATGGACAATGCAGATGCTCATGTATTCATTCCTGGTTTCCGATTGCCGAAGCCAACTACTGATCTGACTACCGCCTTACAACAACAACAACAACCACAACAACAAGGTATCAACATTCCTAGTTCACTTGTGAACCGCCTTGTCTCTCTTCGATCTCTCGTGATTCTAGCCATCGCCGCCGGGGGGAGCTACAGCGTGGAGGAATCAGCATCCGTCGTCTCTGCAAAATTATCAAAGAGAAGAATCTCACAACAAGGTTTGTTTGCAACCAACTCTTTTGTGCTCTTGGAAACAAAACTCTAGATCTGCCAAAGGAAAGTTTTTCCCTGGTAGTGTGTCTGGTAGGTACCAGTATCAATAAGTGTTGGGTGGGTACGAGGCTGCTGGAACCCTTGTATATAGACTGATACCCGCCTAACATGGGTATACACTTGGTGTGGAAATAGTTACTAAACTGATCATTACTCTAAACCCTATGAGGAGGCTGGTATTGCCTAAGGTCATAGCAGAAGCTTGGTAAGAAGGGCCTTGATACCCGGTTAATACCCATGCTGATACCAAGGTGCAGGAGGATTTGTTTTACTACACTGCATGTGCAGAAGCCATGGATTCAAAGTACAAGATTTCTGTCTATGGCTTTGGTTTCGCAGGTTCTGCAGACTACTCGGAGCTTCAAAAGGCTCTTGGAGATTACTTGCCTCTCTTGTTGGGCTTGACATTCACAGGTAATGTATGTGTGTATGTGTGTGTGTGTGGCACCACAACCTCAAAACTTCCAAATTCTTCAAATTTTGTAACAACAACACAACAACAGCAAAATGTCGCTCAACTTTTGTGCTCAGATTCTTTGAACAATGAAACAAGGATCATTTTATGGACAATGAATTCCCCACTGAAAAAGGATATAATTCTTTCCTCATTTTTTTGCAGAGGAGAAAGTGAGCTCAGCTGTTAAGTTTGAATGGAGCAACCAGGAAGACGAGAAAAAGGTAAAAACACAAAACACAAAAGTGAGCTCTTGTTCTCTTTTGGTCTCCTGCACACACACTTAATGTTCATCCCCTGAATGGGTGTTTTTAAGGATAGCTCAAAACCCAGCATGAGCATGAGTGGGCAAAGGCAGGTCCAATGGCAGGCCCAAACACAGGGTGACTTCAAGGATAATTCTATTGTGGGTTGAAGATTATGAGTTTCTTTTCTTTATTTTATGTCTATGAAATATTTTTTTGGAAAATGTTTAATTGGGTAAAAAAATTGTAACATTGTGGGTTGATGATTAAGCAGGAGACAGCTTTGCCAAGTGCTTTGTATGAGCTTCTATCAGTGTTGCACTTACTAGGCATTCTTGCACTTCAAGAAGCAAATAATTGCCTCACTGCAAAAGCTACTGCTGATGGCTACCTCCCAAGAGTGACTGAAGGTAAATTTTATTTTTTTTCCATCGTCAACCCATTGTTGGCCACCACAATAATAGTAAGATTTTCAAGTTTGACAAGCTTCTTGTGCTCACTTGGCATGAACTTGGCACAACATTATCATGCATGGGATTTAAACTAGATTTATTGTAGCCAAAAAACAATCAATTCTGACCCACCAAGGATTCATGGGTCCTTACTTTGATTCTCATGGCTATGATGCATGTACAACAAGAGTCTCATACATGGTTTGATTAGAGTGTGTGGTGATGTTAATATTTGAAACACCCATGTGCACGCCCATTTTGATCTGGTATATGGATAGGCCTGCATCTGGTACCAACCCTGCTATCAACACTGGTCGCAATGGAACCTGCTAGACTCGTATGATGACCTGAAGCAATTCCAACCTTGTACCAATACCAGCCTGGTAGAGACTAGAGAACTGAGGTTATACCAATCATGTGCCAGTTTTATACTAGTTTTGATACCAGGTATATACTTGCCTCATACCAGCTAAAAATGAATTTCTCAAAATGACATTTGTATAATATGGTGGTTGCAGAAAACAAGAAGAATGCTGTTGAGATCTTGCTGAAAGCATCCCAATTTTTTGAGTGTGCTTTAAGTTCAGTGCTACCACAATTGCCAGATGATATCAAGTAAGCCATTTGTTGATTAAAAAGACCAGCTTGAGTATCCTACCAGAGGAGTTGCAGATGTGCAAAATCAGTGTCTTAGTAGACTAAGTAAATGTAATGCAATATTATCATATGAATGTAGGTAGGTCTTCTTCTTCTTCTTCTTCTTTATTTTTTGCAATTCTACCAGACAACCTACTCACGGACAGAGAAAACCACAGTTGTTCTTGCATTGACATTTTGATATACCAGCCTGGTACCTGTATTTTTTGTCTTGAATTTGATGTAACTTTGAGCTGGAAAATTGGGGTTGCCCAGGGCAAAGTTGCCAGTGGATTTAAGTGAGGATGTGCTAAGAGCTTTGGAGCAGCAAGCTTTGGGTCAAGTATGATTTCATTTCTTCTTTTCATCTCCCTTGTTCAGAATTTCGTTTACTGTTGTACAAATCTGTTGTTGATATGAATTTTAGAAGAGTTTCAAATACCAGCTAACATATTTGCAACAGGCAAGAAATGGGGTAAATGGGTTGACGAGCAAATCTTCCCAAATGTGTGTTCTCTGATGGGGAGAGCTTGGACCAATTCTGATCACACCAAGTTGATTGGGTAGTAATTGAAGTAGAAGTTTTGATAGAAGCAATTATATGACTGTTTCTTGTGGGAAACAGGGTGTGGAAATACAACTAGGTTTGGCCATCGAAAATGTGAAGGCATCGGTTGCAGTTAAACGAAGACTTGCATGTGAACAAGTCAAATACTGGCTCCAGGTAAATCCTCTATTCTCTTTAAAGCCATATATATATATATATATATATATCAGTACGGTAAAACTTTGTGGTTGCATCCATTTCTAGATGAAATATATGCAGTGTTTATCATAATTTGACAATAGTGTAATAATATGTGTCGTTAGTTAGGCATCACATTCAAGTGTGAAGGCAAGGTTCAGGGTTCTAGGGTTTTAGGGTTCATAGGAAAACCCACTGTAGTGTTTTTTGAGGTGAATTCATGTCCTGGTTTCAGGCATATGATTGTGCTTCAAGGGTGTCATTGGAGCACGGATGGGGACCCAAACACAAGTTGTTTGTGAAATGGAAGCTTGCTGAGGCTCAGGTATGAAAACAATGAAAATCTTTGTTAATATGTCCTCTGAGATGCACATCTGCAAGAATCGACATCTTTTTTCATTTACATAATTGCTCATGGTTTTATATTGCATCCCTTGCACCTTTTGGGTACTGATTTTTTTGGGCAAATTCTGTTGTTATGGATTTGAATCAAATGTCGGGTGGTGTAGAAGATATGCGAGCTTGCTCTTGAGCGTCATTTTTGTGCTAGAAATAATAGGCAAAAGGCAGGGAGAGCGGCTCCAAACCAGTTAAGGTGTACTGAAATAGAGAGTTGTTTGTTTTGTTTTTGGGACAGGCAGCAGCATATTACTATCATGGACTTATCCTAGATGAGAATCCTGAAGATGTTTCACATGCCCAAGCACTTGCTTGCCTTCAAGGAGCTCATGCCTTTCTAAAAGAGGGTCAAAGAACACGAACAAAATTTGTCAATACCGCACCAATCACAAGGTCTAGTTTTTCTCCAATCCATTGACAATGCTATGCGTCATTCTATGCTTAAATTTTCATGTTTTGCCCAGCCATAGGTTTTAATCATTTTTCACATTGTGGATTGATTGCTCGTGATGTAAAGGTAAAATCACACTCGGAAGTGAAAAACAAAAAGATAAAACATGGTAAAGAAGAGTTGATTACGAGCGTCCATATCCAATGTATTTTTAAGCTACGTTAATGGAGCTTAAAATTAAAGTCTTGAAATGAATGTTAAAATTGAAAGTTCATAAGAATGTGCTATTGTCCAATAATGTGTTAATACAAACAATTGGGACATATTAAAAGAATTGGTCTTTGGATGATGTTTCATGTTTTTGTTTGACTGGGCAATTGCGTGCATTTTAATTGTTGTTGTATTTGTGTAGAGTGCCGCCATTGTGGGGTGCAATGAAATATCTTTCTGAGAAAATCCCAAGAGACACAACAAAGAAGACTCGTGCTAGTGGTGGCAACATAACCCAAGACAAGTAAAAAATCCATCTCAAACTCTCCCATTTTTGTGTATTTACAACTAGAGTTAGATTATTTATTTATTTATGAACTAACTTTAGTTAATAAATAAAGTAGAGTTAACTTTTTTGGTGAACACCCAACTTGTGTTAAGCCAAATTAATTCAAAAGTTCAATTTTAGGGAAGAATACTACTTACCTTTTCTATATGTTTTAATAAGAGAGCGTGGTAAACCAAAAAATGTACAGGACTCCAATTGCAACCCCACAATTACCAGACTTTCCATTGGCCTTGAAAGCGGAGGCATTTATCTTACCACCTGTTGATCGTGCTTGGGAAGCGGTATCATGTTATCAACCCAACCGCGCACCAGTTGAAAAGGGGCCAGCTTCTCACATGAAAAAGCTTCAAGATGTTCAAAAGTTGCCTGGATTTGACCTACGGCGACAATCGACACTAACTGTTCCTGAGTATGTTCATGCAAGATGATCTTCATCACTACCATGGAGTGTCTTCTTTTACAAAGGACAACAACACTTCTTGTCGCCACCAAAAGTCGACCATTGGATTGATACATCTATTAGGGTTTTTTTTTTTCTAATGGAGGTTTTCAAATAAATTGTAGGTCTACAAAATTCTACCATCCCTTCTTCGGGTTTTTTAGTATGGGTTTTCGAGGGGCGCACTACTACTACTGCTACCCAAGAATATGAATTTGTTAGTATGAGTTTTCCCCCTAGAAAACTTACATGTTTATCCATGTATACAAAAATGAGGTTTAGAATTTAGGAGTAGTAATGCAAACTAAGGTGCAATTCTTTAAGTAGAAGAAGTAGTTAGATGTTTAGTTAGGATTAGGTGACACTAATTGGCACATTACCCAACTAGAGTTTTATGCATGAAGAAATTGATGAAAAATATTAGATGAAATTTGCTTTGGAAAGTGCATCCCCATGTTGACTTGGGGTTTGTATATATGATGATTAGTTTTTAAATTTCTATGGTGAATTGTTTCAAAAAAATCAAGGGAATAGGAGTCGGAAAATATTCCCATTTCTAGATCAATTCACACCTAGTTAACGATCAAGTTATAATGAGTAACTTGTAAATTATTTTTTTAATTATTTCAATTTTGTTGTTTTTTGCATGCACTTAGCTTGAGCATGATTGCTATCCTACATGCTTTAAAGTGTTTTAAGATTGTGCTAGCATTTGACACTACAAAAAATCAGTGTTCTTTTTATTTCAATTTTGTGACATAGCCAAGGTGATAATCACCCAAAAGATGATTTAGCCAAATTTGGCTATCAACAAAATATGAAAGGAAATTTTAAACATCCTTATGCATATATATTGGCTACCCACTTGAAATATGTATGGAAATCTTATGATTTAAAAAGATTTTTCTAAAACTTCTTTCAAGTTTTGGTGATTTTTTATTGAAATTGTGATAGAAAATTTCCAATTTTTTCCAAATGTGCAAAAATTCACACCAAAGAATAACATTGTTAAAAATGCCTTAAATGTAAATTAAGGCATCAAAAATATGTTCTCTGTTTGTAAATTCTTTTTTGTAAGCATTTTTCCCATGTTAGGTGTATATGTTTCGGATGTTAATTGAATAAATAATTGCATTTCCACATTTGCCAATATGAGGTAATTGCAACCTATAATGGACAATTGTGGAAATTACCTTGCTAAAACTTACAAGAATTGACACAATGTAATTGTTGCATGCACCCCCAATCATTTTGTACAAAATGGAGTGGGAATCATGTAATCGAAGTGAAATGAAAGTATGTCAATTTTTTGTGAATTTTGGCACAATTATGAGAACTTACCTTTCATCCCACTATAAGTGTTTTAAGTTGGGCACCAAAATTATGTCAACTTGTTTTTCGGAAACCTCTATGGACTCTTGACATTTGTTTTTCAAAACCATGTTTCCTTAAAACCTTTCCCCCCATAAAATTGAAACTTGGTGAAATGAAATCTTAAGTCTTGTGCATCAAAAGAATCATAGTGTGGCACATAGGTGCAAGTAAAGGAGTCTAACCAAATTCAAAACATATCATGTTTTATGAACTAGAGGATTTTGTTTCAACAACATTAGCTTGCAAGTTCCAAAAAGAAAGACAACAAATTGTTCTTGCTTGATGATGTTATGGTTTGATGGCTTTAGTAGAGGTGGATGATATATCATGTCATTGTGTATTTCAACTCCAAAAGGTATTGGAGTATCTTATCTAGTTTGCCACTCAACTTCCAAATAATTATTTTATTTTTTGAAATCAAATTCATTAATGAAAGTGGTGATTTATGAAATTTTGAATAATAGTAGTTGGCAATGGTGACCTATTATTGCACTTAATATCCATGAAAAATCTCATTTAAAAAGGAATATTTCTTTTTCTTTTTCAGTTTAAGCATGTAGTCGGTATGGGTGGCCACTTTTTATTGGTTGTAGAGTGTTAATAAATGCAATTTTGGGAATTTTGGGAAATGCCTAGGTCAATGTGTAAGGGCTTTCTTTGAGTTTTGGAAGATCCCAAGGGGAATGGGACATTATATTAGGATTGAAACATCCCACCCAACAACCCACACTTTTCACCTTGGGTTTTGTGTGGTTGGCCTAATGAATTATCCAATTTTAAGGTTGGTGGGATGAGGTTTTGGAGCTCTTGTTGGAAAGAGTGTTGGTAACCTTCTCCAACCCATACCTATTATTAGGGATTCATTCATCATATGGTTGGGCACTTATTGATTTCTTTTCACCTTGGACCTTGTAAACACTCCTCCTCTATGATTCTATGTTGGATACATTTTCATTCATTGGATGTTTTGAATCTTTTTTTTTTAATGTCATGAAAATTCGAAAATTATTGTCTATTCTTATGTCAATGTTTACAACTATTGCTATCAACACACATACAAAACATAATATGAAAATATCTTGAATATTATAGCATGTTCAAATCAAAATGGTTATTCACCTATAAAGAAATCATGAATTCAAACCCAACATTTTCACACACAAAAATATAAAAACTAACATTATATATAGAAACACATCAAAATTTACATGTAATAATAAAATGTGTTGAAATCTTGAGATCATACAAATTGAGATTATATCCCATTCACAAAATATTTCAAACTTTGTTCACGTTTGGATTGATTCAAAATAACAACCTAAACAACTAAAGGTCCATTCACACACGTCATTAAATTGAAGTTTGTGTAACATTGTTCACATATGCACATCTTCATTGGTAGATTGCCGATGTGTCTTGCTAAGGTGGCAACTTAACAAAAGCTTTATTTATAGTTGATAGTGAAATGTTAAAAGCAAGGTGTGGAGGTAAAGTCAAGGCAAAATCATACATTCCCATTCAAAAGAGAGGCTAACAACAATGTTAAATTACCAATTTGAAAACTAGAATGGTAAAAACTTAACTCATTGAAAAGAAACATCCTAGCAACCCAAAGCTTTGCAACAATGGTTTCACAACATTGTGGTGCAACAATGATTTCATAACATTCCAATGTGATTAGTGTGGCAATGGTGTTGCAAGGTTCTGGTGTAGCGATGGCTTCACAACATCTAGTGTGGTTGCATGGTGATGGCGGCATAAGGTCTTGGTGTAGCAATGGTTTCATAGCGTTCCAATGCGACTGGCATGGTGATGGCATTGCAAGGTTCTAGTGCAGCGATGGCTTCACAAGGATCATAGGCATGTTCACATGTTGGCATAATAAAATTGTAAGGAAGTTTGCAAGCAAATAGGGTGATGGCCAGTCACGGAAAAGGTCGTAGCAACGGAAAGATCAAGGCGCAATAGTGAAAAAGCTTCAATTCCTCAACAACATCACATCAATTGGGACCACGATGAAATGTTGGGCATTCATTTCTTGCAAATGCACAAAACAAGCAACTCAGAAGGTGTTCATTGATCCAAGAGCACAAATGATACCTGTTACGCAACGTTGGGATAGAATCCCCAGAAAGTTGCAAAAGAAGCATAAAATCTCAATTCCAAGGAATGACACCCTGTAAAGACAAATGGAGTGCACTTAATTCTAATTATAAAAAGATTGCAGACTATCACAAAGGTACTGGATACCATTTTTTTTTTGGGAGTTATTTTTTAGAAAGAAAATAAAAATTCATTTACTTCAATAGTATAACAAAAAATATTATGAAATGATTGAGAAATTTCAAGGAAAAAAAATCTTCAATGCTCCAATACATATTAAAAATGTGAATGCTGAAGGGGATGGAGTCTATAGACCACCTACAGCAAGGTCATAAGATGAACTTGCACCAGAGATACAAGATGAACCTGAAGACATGCAATCACAACATTATGTGCAAGAATCTCAAAAACATATTGCAAATGTTCATTGGACAAGATTTGTTGGTTTGGTGGACTTATTTGAGCATTCGACAAAATCACTTTGATCAAGCAATGGCCAATGACAATAATGGATTGCAAATGTTCATGGCACAAGACTTGTTAGTTTGGTGGATTTATATGAAGATTCAATGGAGCTTCCTTAATCAAGTAATGGCCAATGATCTCCTGCTGTCAATATCTTCAGCAGTCCTACAACACCTATAGCTGGTAACATGGGAATTAAAAGGAGACGCAACAATGTGTTCTCACCAATCATTGAGTTTATAAACAAAAATAACAAAGTACTTGTATACATAATGGAAAATATCAATGTTAGTCAGTTCAAGATTAAATAACATTGTTCCAAACATCATGACCGCACCTTAAAAAAACAATTGTGTTATCTAAAGGTAAGAAATAAGAAGGTACACAAAATGAACAAAAATATGGTTTATGCATTGTCAAACTTGAGCATGGCCATGCATCATGCATTCATAAAGGATCAAGCCATGATGCCTCCCCCAATGGTTATTAATTCTTCAAACAAATCTGGAAATGAATAACCAACCCGAGTTCAAGATGGATATGGAGATGAACAACCATTTCACAATGGATCAAGAGATGAATTACAAACTTGACATTTTATCAATTTAAATGATAATGAAAAGAAAATGCACTAGAATGATGAGGTGGTACAAATAAAATGAAACTTCAAAATATATCAAAAATAATCTCAACATATTTAGATTTTAAATTTGCTTTCATTTGAGACATTGAGATTTCATCAAATTTAATTCAAGTTGCATTCATTTGGATTTATTTTCATTTGAATACATTTAGATTTCATCTCATTTCAATTCAAGATGCACTTCAATTTCAATTGTGAATTACATTGCAGATATGCCAATGAACATCATGAATTTGAAAAACCAAAATTGTAAACTTTCAGAAATCAAACTGCCTATGATTTGTTGGTCTATGGTTACCAAGGTACTGTTCAATTGCAATGCATTGGTTAATCTTAGATATATGTCCCCTTTGTAATGTAGGTTCAAAATCTGGTTTATTTACCTGATCATTTCCTAGATTGTTGATTTGCCTTCCATCCCTTGTAGCTATTGGCGCATTCTCTGCTTCCAGCTATTGCATTAGTTCATTAATATTAAAATCTTTCCCATTCAAGATCATATTGTGTAGCATGCAACAACAAACAACCACGTCGGGAGGAAATGCACATTCAAGTTTGACTTGTTGAGCAATTCTCAAAATGTTTTCTTTAAAATCCTAAAACTGTTTTCAACTACAACTCTTACATGGCTGAGTTGTTTGCTGAACAATGCTTGAAAAATAGAATGACGAACTCCCATTAGTTTATGAGGCACCATCAACCATGGAAGGAGTAGATAACCTTTATCATCGATTATGTAAGGCCTAATCCCTTCATGCAAAGTGCTTTCATTGAATAGATATCCTTGTGTCGCTTTCTTGTAAACTAATGATAATCATAACATTTATTGAACTTGACATCCCAACAAAAACATTAAAAAAATGTTTCCTATGGTCAACTGTGTCTTGCATTTACATGTTGTATACCTTTGATTTGAACGAATAATAATCACCTGCAAAAATATGCATCGGCTTCTAGATATGGATTTGAACAACATTAATGGCACCTTGGATTCCATGCAACTTTGATAATTCCTTGAACCCTTCTATCACACGTGACAAATTGTCACCTTCTGCCCATCAAATTTGGCTATTGAAAACATGGTTAATTGCTTGTACAACTTGCACAACACCAAATGAATTATGGATTTTCCAATTGCAAAAAGTTCACTACATTGCAAAAAATTAGCAGCATGAGCCAACTTGTACAATGAACATGCTACTCAAGTGCTCACTGGCACCGCACATCTATATGTTGTATCTTTCTTCTCCATTCGGTGTTTCAATATTTTTGTTAGCTACAACACAAAAGATCAATTAACTTGAAAATGTTCAATCCACCTTCTATCATCGTACTGCATCATGAGAAATTGGGAAAACCATGTCGTGGACTTGGCCTTCACCCAATCACCTATGTCTTGATTCAACAACAAATTAGAAAAATAAGAAATTTTGTAACTATGAAGAAGCAAGGCATTGATCATGCTTTTGAACACATGACCTTTGTCAATGTTTGCGTCATCACTCAAAGGAAAAAAATGTTGCTCACTTACAAAATCAAAAAACTTGAATGAAAATTCCAAATGCCTATTATTGATATTCAACAAGGCTTGTAATTGGATTACAAGTTGCAAGAAATGTGCAAGCAAAATGACTTTCATTGGCCTCATGACTTGAGAAAAAAGGTGGTGCAACAATAAAGACCTTTGCAAACAAAAAAATTATGTGAAAACTTTGAAAAATGAATTCGACAAGTGAAAAATGGTGAAACTGGGGTGACACACAAAGATAACACAAATGAAGATGGAGCAGTTGCAAGTATAGTAATGAATGCAAATGACTTGGAAAGCTTTGTTTTGAGTGCAAACTGAGATGCAAATCTTTGCTTCAAAAGGAAACTACAAGTAAAACAAACAAGGAAAAAAAACAAATAGAAAGCAAGAAAAAAAGGAAGTAGCTTCTAGAAATCATGAGAAGAAAAGTAATTGAAAGACATAGCAAAAAGTTGAAGCTATGTACAAAGCTTGAACCTACAAGCAATGTCATAAAATGATCGTGAAATGATGTTATCGACATGTGTTTCTTGAACAGAGGTGGGTGATGTTCTGTAATTTGTGATAATATATCCCTATGTGTGAACACATCCAAAGATGCCATAATAAGACCCAATGAGTTAGTCGGTTGTTAGTTTGCACAAAAGTTTAACAAGTGTTTAATATCGGGTATACACAATTAGTGAAGGTATCCTATCCCTATGTGTGAACACATCCAAAAATGCCATAAAAGAATCCAACGAGTTAGTCGGTTGTTAGTTTGCACAAAAGTCTAACAGGTGTTTAATTTCGGGTATACATTATTAGTGAAGGTATCCTATCCTTATGTGTGAACCAACCATAAGTTAATTTGATTTATTCTTAATTAACTAGGACCTAACTGAATAGCTAAACTAATACACATTACAAAAATATTCCAAAAATTATTTTCTAATTGAAATATTTTATGTCCAAATCATGCCCTAAACTTTACTAGCACTCCTTTATGGATTTCACATTTTTATCTAACTATTGATCAAAGCTTTGTGAATTTTTTTATTGTACTATGTATTGCATTTGATGAAAACATATAATGTTTTTAAAACCTACAAAAAAAAAAGCTGAACATCATGGGTGCAAAACAAATATTGATATATAACTATCAAGAGTTAAATACCTTATTAAATATTTAATTGATCAACAAATATTTGAGAAATCAGTATTTTGGGGACAATTTTGGGTTTTTTTCCCCCATCATTATAGTGGAAATTTAAATTACTTTTTACTTTTTAAAAAATTAATCTTTTTTGCACACCTTTTAATCTCTTTCGAACAATCTAATAATCCAAAATATATTTATTTTCCCCAAATCAATGAGTTAGGAAAATTCCTTTTGTTCAACTTCACTTTCATCTAATTATCTATTTTAAATAGAAGACCTTTTCAAATAAGTCATGGTGATTGTCACATTGTTTCACATCTTTTTAAAGGAAATTATAATTTATTTTAAAGCTTTCAATAAATTACTTTTGCACACACTTTTTCTTTTTTTAAATTTTTGAAATAACTTTGACAACAAACAACAAAATGAATAAATAAATAAATAAATTCCCAAAAGCAAGTAGGAAGGAGAATGCCATTTTCTCAAAACAACTCCACTTTCATCTGATTTTCTGTATTCTCAAATATTTCCCTCTGGAGGAAAAAAAAAAAAAAAAGACCCAAAAAAAAAAAAAAAAACTCTTAGAAAAAATAATTTTTTTCACATTTATTAAATTTACACTGTCAGAAAATGAGTTTTTTTAAAATCTTAATTTTGAGCATCTTTGCAGTGACCAAAATTGTAAGATTTTTTTAATCAAATAAATCCTTGATTTGTTTTTTCAACAAATTTTGTCATTTTTCAACCCAAAAACTTGGGAATTTGATTGGAAAATAATTTTTAATTTTTTTTAAATTTCTAATAATTCTGCTACTGTTTTTGGATAAATTCGCCATATTTCGATTTCACAAAATTTGAAAAAGAAAAAAGAAAAAAGAAAAAAGAACCTGAAACAGAGCCACCTCAAAATAGTAATAATAATAACTGAAAAATATAAAAAGAAAAAGAAAAAAAAGAAAAAAGAAAAGGCCAAAAAAGGCTAAAAATGTACGTGACAAACAGCGAGTAAGAGACGGACGCGTGGAGAACCTAGGTAGGTGGCCAAAACGCGAGGTCACATAGACCTGCCCATGATAAAAACTAGATCTGCCCGATCTGCCCCCCCTTTCGACCCTCGTGCGTGTTCTCTTCACCGCTGCTCCTTCGTCGTCGTCGCAGCGTGTGTTCTCTCTCTCGTCGCGCTCTCTCTTCCCTCGCGTGTCTACTTCGCATCGCTGCTTCTTCTCTTCTGATCGCTGTACTGATCTTGCCGTCTTTTTTTTTGCTTTACAATCTTCACCATTTTTTTCTTTCTTTGGTGTTGTTTTTTTTTTTCTCAGCAGAGAGGGGTTTTTGGTTTTGCTTGGGTTTCTGGTTCTTCTCAAAGGCGAAGACAACAACGAGAGGAAGTGTTTCTTTTTTCTATCAAGTGAAGTTTGGAGGAATTTTTTTATTCATTAACATTTCGAAGATTTCTTCTCAGTTGTATAAGGTAAGGACACTACACCCCATCGATCTGTGCTTTTGTTTTGTGCGGTTTTTCTAGTTTTAGGGTTTCATAGTTTTGTTGCATTATCACCTAGGAAATCTTTTGTTTCTCCATCAGGAGTCAGCACAGAAAAGCTTTCAAAACTGTCGGTAGGGATTTTTTTACTTTGCTTGAAAAATTATTTCGGAACTTGGGAGGAGCTGATTAGGAGTGTATGGAGAGTCTGCTAGGGCTCGTATTTTTTCCCCCCTTCTCTTGCCCTCTTGGTAAATTATTGGTACAATCATGGAAATGTTTAGGGTTTTCTTTTACAGCTTCTTGTGGTCATGAGATTATTCCAGCCTTTTGTGGCACTTTCCTGATGCTATTGCTGCTGTCCAGATGTAGTCTTTCAGGTTTGAGCTTCGATTTTCCTGTTGATAGCTGGTTTTAGGGTTAGGATGAGCTCATCTGTATCAGTTGTTTTGTTGCTATCCAGATGTAGTCTTTTAGCTTTGAAATTCAACCAAAATTTTTCACCGTTGTTGCTGGTTTTATGGTTAGGATGAGCTTGCCAGCATCAGTTTTTTGTTACTGTCCAGATACAGTCTTTTAGCTTTGAGCTTTAACCAAAAATTCTCAATGTTGCTGACTCGTTTTAGGGTTAGGATGAGCTCCCCAGTATCAGTCTTTTGTTGCTGTCCAGATGCAGTCTTTCAGCTTTGAGCTTCAACCAAAAAGTTTCTGATGTTGATGCTGGTTTTAGGCTTAGAATGAGCTCGCCAGTACCAGTATTTGAGATCTTCGTGTGATAATTTCCCAAATGTTGAGCATGGCTAGTTTCAAACTAGGATTGTAATGGACGTTTTCAAACTATGTTTGTAATATATGTAGGATTGGAATGGTGTTTTCTTTTTCTTTCTTGGGATAGAATGCTAAAAGCTTGTGTAATAAGGTCTGCATGAGGGCAACCTGCTAACATGGTGTTTTTCCTATGTGAGATGCACTCTCCGGCATCTGTTCCTTCAACCAATGCTACAGGTATAGCACTGGTGTGGTCAGAACAGCGTGTTACAGTGTTGGACCCATGGAGAGTCAAAAACAGTTTCTCAAGCTGGTTGAGGCAAAGAAGCAGAAGGCACTTGAGAAGAAGGAGGCCCCCTTAAAGTGGGAGCAGCGACTGGAAATGGCATCAAAGGCAAAATCAGACTCCAAAAGCAAGGAGCGTGATGAGTTGAAACCTCACAAAAGGGCTAGAAAAGAGAGGAGCTCTGAATCAGATGCTGACAGTAATGACAGTGAGGAGAGGAAGAAGAGGAAGAAACATCGGAAGCACAAACACAGTAGCAGCAAGCATGCCAAGAAGCACAACCACCATGATTTTGACTCTTCAAGTGAAGATAGTGATGAAAGTGGCTCTGGTGAGAACCAAAGAAGACAATTACATCAAAAAGGAGGCCGCAAGCATCATAGAGATCATTCAGGTCTGTTTCTCCTCTCACTACATCCCTCTCTATTCAGCTGTCAGTAACAAACTTGGAGTAGGGTTTAATCCTGTGTCACATTAGTTGTTAAGATTCTGAAGTGAAGTCCCATGGTTGCAAGTTATGTCTTAGGCTCTATTAGAACATTTTGATGTCCAACATCTTCAGCAGACTAGTTTTTCATGTTGATCTTTGGCACAGGAGCACTTGATCAGCCAGGAACTACATACCCTATTTAAGTCCCCTGACTCTTTGCCTGTTATACAATTAAGGGCCATTGAGATGAATTGTAAGTCTAGATGTTAGAGGAGCATTTTTGTTTGGGTTATAGCCTTTGGTTTATTGACAAGTGATAGACACTTACATTTGTTCATACTGCTAGTTTTGTTGTTGTTCATTCAAGTTCTACCCTTCTGCATTTTTCTTCTTCCCAGATCTTCAGTCCATATCTGGGAGTTTTTCTTTGACATCAAAGAAATTTTTTTTCACCTTGTCCTGGCTCTCTGTGGAGATTTCTTGATTCTCATGAGAGTTATTTGGTTTATTGACCAGACTTTTGGAAGCCTGAGTGTTTCTGAAGCCAGAGGGAGGCTCTGTACAACAGCATGCAGACTAGCTTGAGGTTTAGGTTTTATATCCTTCTGTTAGATTTATGCTAGCTTTGGTCAGATTTTTGGCAAGCAATTAATTTTGTAGGTCTGTGAGTCTGAATGTGTGAACCTAGCCACCACAGAATGGCTGCAGCTGAATGTTGGTGACTCTATGCTGTCATTCTACCAGTCAGAATAAGTTTACTTTCAAGGAAGGTTGATTTGAGGTTTGGAACCATGTATCCAGTTCTTAATGAATGTGCCCATGCATGTTACCTTGTTTTCCTCACACATGTAAGATTGGTTCATGCATCAGGGTCAGGTTCTGACACTGAAGAGGATCACCACCCATTGAAGCTCTCAATGTGGCGTAAGGAGGAGCATGGGAGCAGCAGTGAAAGCTTTCAGAGCTCTGATAAGGGTCGAAGTCGGAGCAGGAAGCACAAGAAAGAAAAAGATAAGCCCCATAGCCGGTCAGGTCATCATCACCATCATCACCGCCACCAACGGCACCACAATTCAGATGGAAAAGGTGCTGAACGGAAATCTTCTGTTGAAAGCCAAGATAAGACTCTTGATAAATCATTGGGACTGGCCTATGAAACAAGGCCAAGGTCACCTGAAAGAATCTCTTGATGATGTCAGCAAATGGAACTTGGAGTGAGTCTTAACCATCACTCACATGTTGGCATTTTGTCTGTGTTGATTGGAGTTGATAGATTGATAAACTCAGAGGCCCTGTGCCATTGGGCCTAATTGACTTTGGAGTAGGAATGCCGAATTGATGGCTTTCAATTTAGTCGTATCCATTTAGAACTAGTTTCTGACTTAATTGGAATCATTGCTGAATTCAGGGATGCTTCTTGTTTGTTACGTGTCTTTGTTGATTGTTTGCCTATTGGGTTTCCCAAGGTGATGGGTAAATCAAGTTTCATATCCTTGTTCCAAGAGGCCTTTGAGGAGAGTGCACTGTGTACACGATGGTTTGCATTCAATTAGTCACCAGTGGTGTGCCAGAAGGATATGTTCAGGGTGCAGGAGGTGCCAACTGTTACCATCAATGTAGGCTCTCCTCTTAATGCCTTAGTCTTAGATGCTTCACTTGTACAGGGACAAGCTAAAATGAAATGAAGTTTACCTTCAGAAGCTTATTGCAGCTGGAATTAGGATACAATTGATGTTAGCTAATTTTGGCTTTAGCTATGTGACTTGAGTGCTAGCTAATGTAATGATTGAGTCTTCTGGTTACTTCTGGAAATGTGACAGAAGCTCAGGATGAAGATTTTGTATAATGGTTTTCCTGAGATTTTGGGCAGAGCATTATGTCCTTATCTACACTGTCAATGGAGAGGTTATGAAGGTCGACAATGGATAGTCGTGGCGGCTCAGCACAGCTACTTGTGATGAAGGTGATGATGATCTCGCACTTTTGTGAGTGAAGTTTTGCAACCTGGCAACAAAAGCAATCCCATTATCACAACTACAAACACTTCTTCAGAAAAAAATGGTGCAATGTAATCACATTTTGAGGAAGTTTTTTTTTTTCAAGTTGCCATATTTAGACAATACAGTGTGCATGTTGCCAGAATATAGCATGATACTTCAACTTTTCTGCTTTCCTCTCTAAGATTTAGCTGAATTTGGTTAAGTCCTCTTGTAGATGCTTGCCAACCCACGTACCTCACAAATTTGAAAAAAGAAAAACACCAATTTTACCTTCAAATTATAATTGAGTGTTTTCTGCAATTTTTGGAGATGGTTTTTGGCTACTCGGGTTTCCAAGGATTATTATTATATGTGAGTTTTATTGGTGTTAATTGTGTGAAATCCATGACTTTCATCCATATATTCTCGTTTCATCACTTTAATGACATGGGTCCCTTTTAAGTTCATGTGCTGGAATCTTGTTCATCGTAACCATCAAGTTCATCCATGTCATCAAATTCATCTATATGCTCTAAGCATGACTGATATATGTGGTCAGGTTGCATCATGTTGATGAGTTACATCCATTTGAAGACTTTGATACAGATGGAATCCATATCTTCAATTTCATTGATGTGGGCTATTTCTGTCGAGGTGTCCAATTTTCATCCATGCCGTGAATTTCTGTCAAGGTGTCCCATTTTCATCCATGCCATGAATTTGTTTCATGTGCTTAAGTTCAGTTCATAATGCCATCAATTCATCCATATTGTTAGATTAATCAGAGCAGTTGATGTCATCCATCCACATAGTCTTAAATTGGTACTACCATTGGGGAAGTGTGAATTGTAAAAAGAATTTTTGTGAAAAATAATTGATCAATTTTTTTTTCATATTCCAAGGAAATAAAATCTGAAATTGTCATATTTAGACAATAGGTTCCAGCACATTGCCAAAATATAGCAGGATTTTTTTAAAAATTCCACTTTCCTCTCTGACCTATAGCCAAAATTCGGCTAATTTCTCTTGTGGATGATTGCCAGTGTGACTACATCAGAGAATTGAAAAAAAACACATTAAATTCTCTTTTTGGGTAGTTCGTTCTTATACAAAGCTTTCAGTTTCAGATTAAAATTAGGATTTTAATCAATTAATGGCCTCTATAATGCTTTATCATTTTCTGTTACATTTAAACCTTTTTTTCTTTTTTCTTTTAGCCATTTATGTACATCCTTTTGGGTTGCAGATCAAAATCAAATTTCATTCTTTTTTCCTTTTTTAAATTACAATTTTCGTAAAGCTTCCAATAAAACATTAAAATCCAAAATTCACTCTTGCGCTCATCTTGTTCTTACTCTCATGTATGTATGTATGTGTGTAGAATTATTCCCATTAGGGTTTGCTTGGTTTAATAAATAATTGTAGTGCTTGAGTTGTCTTATAAACAACTTTTTGAAAATATATCTTAAAATTAAAATTTATAACCTTGGGGTTTAATTAATTGGGGGTTGTGATTACATTTCTTTTTCTTTTTCACAAATTTAAAAAATATTAAAAAAATTATATTGATATTAAAAAAAGGAAAAATCCACAAAATTAGCACAATTAGTTGAATTTACACTCTGAAAACAAGATTTTCCCAATTTTTTTGTTGGATTATGATAAGAATTGATGCCCAATTTGTTGGTGCACAACAAGCCAATCCGCACTATTGTCCATGGACAAAATGTGATTCTTAATGACAATAAATCTTTAATCCTACATGTACATCAATTAGAAAAATGAGTAGGGTTTAGGGTTAACATGATAAAATAAAAATGAAATAAACTACAATCTATTTGACCAGCTTGTGCATGTGAAATATGGTTTAATACATTAATGTTTCAAATGAAATGAAAATTTCAGAAATTTTAAACTTTCCAAAATAATGTGACATGATCAAGGCTATGCCATGTTGTTAACAAAAAATTACATGAAAATACAAAAGGTGTATGGAATTGGTTGAAAACTAAATCAATTGATGTAGTTTATGTATGACTATGTCATTCTAAAATTAAGGTTTGGTAAAGCTAAAGCTTTTCAATAATTTATTTATAGGTAATGAGATAATTTACTTCACACTTGCATTGGAATGCATGGGCAATGGAAAACCTCTAAAATGTTTAAATGCGGTTAAATTTGGCTAAGTGTGAACTATTGTCTTTAAAAATCCAAATAGTATAAATAAGTCAATGGAAATGTTATTGCAAATACAAATTGACCAATTATTTGTAAAACAATTTTGAACATAGAAATTAATTTTGGATTAAAAATCTATTTAACAAAGACCAAAGTGAGCTGCATATTTTCGAAATTTTCATAAAATTTGGTTACGTTTGTCTTATATAACATGAAAATCTTACATATCTAAGCCCTTCCACAATAATGATGATAAATAACAATAATAATGATGATAAATTATATATCAAACTAATATAAACCCTAAAATTTATTTGGACTTATTTTGTGGCAATGGTTTTTTAAAATATACATTAAATTTTGATTTTCTAAAGTGTGAATGAAGCAAAATCCTCTAGCTTGATGTGGCGTTGTTTGTACTTGATGTGAATGTGATTGAAATGTAACTAAACATCATTAATTTTCTTGAAATTCATTGGTCCAATTAAGTGTACATATTGAATTATTTCCTTAAATGATAATATTAACAACATAAAATTGTTTCTCAAATCCATGCTTTCTCAATACTAAACATTCAATCCTATTCAAAATTTGTTTAAATGTTTTGAATGCTTAGTTAATTAAAAAAACTTAAGAAACACCATTATTATGTTTTCAACTTTGCAAGTTACTTCCTTAACATTTGTTAATAAATCATGAAAACATTGCGTCATCAGATTATATCTTGTGTGTATGGGGGCAACTTTTTGGATGAAGACCTAATGGGATGAATTTGTTGGTGATGATGAAAAGTGAAGAAAATGCCAAAACAAGTGGCCATTGATGGATCAATCTAAAAGGAATTGGAGAAATTGGAGGTTAGATGCTTTTGAATAGTGTTTTTTTTAGATTAGTTCTTTAGACTATGTTCTTAGTTTTTTGTCAATTTTTTTGAAATTTTTACTACTCCAAGTTTGATGACAAAAGATCATGGATGTTCGTGTAAACATACAATAGGGATGAGGTGTGGAAATTATGAAAAGCATAGGGGATTATCAAGTTGGTCTATAGAGGCATCATAATTTTAGGAATGACTATGCCTAGGAATAAGTTCATCTTGTGAGGATTGTATGGCTTGTTAGGCATTCTATTAGGACTTGGAGTGTATATTTGTATCTATAGGAACTATGAGTGAAAATTGTTGGATGGACTTCATGGGCAATCTATTGTAATTATTTGGTAGTGTAGCCACTTGTCAAGAACTTTAGTTTCTGGAGACATGAATGTTGGGGTATTCATTAAACAAATTTATGGAATAATATGGGAATATTTTAGGTTGAACATGTTCAACTATGTGTCTATGATGCTCACAAAAGAGCATGGCAATTCATGAGAGAATTTAAAAGGATCTTATCCACACCGAGTTCATAAACTAAAATGGGTTCATTTATGATTAGGATTAAAAAAAGAAAAAAAGATATCAACATTTTCTTAACACTAGTTTCTACAAATAAGAACTACACAAGATAAATTTAAGTGAAAAAGTTTGAGACTAAACTAAGATAATTCTTGTGATGGTGATGATTTTTTTAATGTGTACATTGGTGTGCACATTGGTAAAAACCCAAAAATGTAAAAAATGTTTGAACAAACTTTTATGAACAATTTCACATGCTTTTTGCAATGATTATTTCTTGCACATGTGACTCACATTTCAAGTTATAAATCTTAAGCTTGGTGAATATAAAAAATCAGCTAAAATTGCTTGAAAAATGTAGTCCTTTTCCTTGCAACCCCAAAGATTGAATTTCATATGGTTTATAATATAATCAAATGCATGCAATGAACATGGCCAAACATAAATGTAAACATTATTTATCCACTAAAAAATTGACATTAATTTTATTTTTTAATGCATTAAAAAAATTCATTTTGTAAAGAGGTGCAATTTAGACATGATATATTTAGCTTAAAGGATTCAAAAACACATTTATATAATGTCCAAACATTTTTTGAACATTTCATTTAATTTAACGTGACACCATTTTGTCTATTGGTTTAAGAAAATCCAATATAATTATAATAATACAAATATAAAAAAATCTCAAAGATGTCCTTTCCAATCTTTTAACATTTTAAACACTCCTTTTTGATACCCCAATTGTGAATGGACCCATATAGAGATTGGGATTTTGCTATAACTTGTATTCAACTTGACTAAAATATATGTTGATATTTGCTTCAATGCTTATTTGTGCAATTGAGAATGTAAACATTAAGTCACCATAATGTTTGTCATGTTGTAATGGAGATAGATGGAATATTGTAATTAGTTTATTATTTTTCTTTTTCATTGACAACATTATATTGAATGTCATAACAAACATAAAAAATTTAGAAAAAACAATGTTGTTAGATTACTAGTTGCGAAACAACTAAATTGATGACCAACATTGTTGAAATTAGTAACATCACACACAAAAAAACATGCACACGTATATGTGGTGTTACAAAATCAAACTCACTTGTAAAACTTGTAGGAATCCAAGCCTAAAACATAAAAAAAGTTAAAAATTTGATGTCAAGTACACTTCATTTCACCTTCCTAGAATGCTCATGTAATATTAAAGGTAAAACTCCAAAGACACACAATGCAAATAAACTCTTCAAACTCATAAAAAAAAATTAAAACTCTATTCACATTGATTTGGGTCCCAATCACAAAATCAATCTTAAAATGTTTTTTTGGGGGATATTATGTAGCAAAAACTTGACATGCCATTTGTAATTTACCTTTTAAAATTGAATGCGTTAAACACATTGGTTGGCTATTGTTGACAGTAATTTTTAATATTTGTAGAAATGTTGAATTTTTATGAAAAAATGCTTTTTGGGTGAAGGAATGCAAAGAATATTCAACTTGTTAAGATGCAATCTTGAAAATTAATTAATTATTAAATATACGTGTGTTGATGCTGGCCCCTGTACTAAGCAGTATGTGGGCATTTGATCTCAAAACATTTTTATGTACAATTTCCAAGGTCATGCACTAATGCAATGAATATTTGGTAAGAAAGACCCGGCGGGTACAGGTCAGGTATAAATGGACCCTTGCTGAGTTTTGAACCTGAATTGTGATTGAACTAAAAAATCAAATAACCAGACAAAGAACCTACCCTGAACCACCGATCCTTTGCCAGTTCCTTAAAAATTTCCAAAAACAAGGAATTGGCAGTTATTTTATTTCTGGTTCTAAAAAGGAAACCCTAAAACCTGCTCGGGGTTCTTTGATTTTGAACATTTTCGGAAGCCCAAAGCTCAAGGTTATGACAAAAATCAAAGAACCGCACAATGCTAGAGTTATAACATGAGTTTGGTGGAGTAGCAACAACCTAAGAGCATTTCCACTGGTGCTCAGTATTTGACTCCAGACAGTAAAATTTATTGTGAAAAAGTCATAGTGTGCTGGTTTAGCCCAGGAAATTGGTTTTTCTGCACCAAATTCGTGCAGCTTGCCGTGGCTGGTAAAAGGCGCAACAAAGTTGTGCACCTTCAAAAAAGAGTAATAAATTGGACCTGTTTGCGGCTCAGTATTTCTGATTGGTCGATCATAACGATTGGTCCAGGTGGTTTGCTATTAGTAGTTCCCAAGTATTTGCAGTTCTAGTTACAGTTTTATTGGTGGGGTTGCCAAAAAAGCACAGCTAAACTGAGCACCGGTGGAGATGCTCTAAGGTAGAACGAAATTGCTTGAGAATCAACTGACTAAAGCAATTCTGGTTTCCATGTAGGACAAAGGGTGTATATACCAAATCACCAACTAAATCTGGATGTGGAAGTGTGCCCACTAGACCATATTTAATAAATTTTAGCATTTGGTTTATGAATTCCTCTCCACAATGCCTAAGGTTTTTTCTTTTTCTTTTTCTTTTTTCTTCCCTTTTTTTCAATTTTTTGATTAAAAACATTGGTAAATATTTCCCAAGAATTAGCAAAATTATTACACCAGAAAAAACAGTTTTATCCAAAAATCTTCCCAAGTCCTTGGTTTTAAAGACAACATAGAAAATCGCTGTTTCTGCCATGTCTTGGAAATTAATACAATTAAAACCATAAGAAAATCTCCTTTGGCACATATGGGTCCCTCATATAAACCTCATAAATAAAAATAATAAGGTGCTGAATTTCAAAAAAAATTCCAACATGCTCTTGAGTCTCTTAGTATAAGAGCACTAGATCTCCAAATCCAAATTTGTTGAATATGTTTAGTAACAATAACAATGTTAAAATAATAGTGGTTAGTAATTACTTGTTAATTAACCTTTTTTTTTTTGCAAATTTATTTTGAAAAATGATTTTTTTGGGTGTAATTAGAAAACTATCTCCATTTTAACTGAAAGGCACATACACACACACACACACACACACACATTGTGTGACTTTGTTCAGTTCATATGTACCCTAATGTGCATCTTAGCAATTGAAATTAAGATATCCAATTTTTGGAAGTTTTTCTCACTCTTTCAAAGCAAACGAGAAGGGAATTCTCTTACATCCATAACATGCATACCTTGCACAAATTTGTTGAGCTTGGAGTGGCCCGTCACAACTACAAAATAAGGAGCCTAGGATGAGGAGGTAGATGCCCCCACATTGGGAATAGCCGTCACTTGTGCAATATCCATCATATGTGTCACCCAATGTAAAGCATGAGGTGAACCCGATTATAAGCCTAAAACATATGGGGTAGGAAAAGGAGGGATCTTACACTTGCCATTTAAGAGCAAGAGGAACCTATGCCTACTTATAGGCATAAGGTCCCTCCCACTTTGAAATGGTAGGCATTAGACCTTTCATCTTTTCAAGAAGGGACATTTCGGGTTCTAAGGATATAATGTTAAAAATATTGCCCTAGAAAATAGGGGTTTCACACATCCAATCAAACGTTACACACTAAGTTCGAGTCTCTTTGGAGAAGCCTTTTTTTTCATTGGCGAAACTTTTGCCACAAAGTGAAATTACAAATTCAAAATTAAAAAATAAAGTGATTTTGGAGGATCACCAGAAGTGAGAAACAAAAAGTAAAAAATAGCCAGATTTGTATCTATATATATATATATTAGTGTGTAGCCATAAATAAAGAAGGTTGATTACTTCATTTTTGGTTTATAGCCAGATTTGATGAAATCTTCATAGGGATGTTTGGCCATTTTTTCCACACCTTCCTATGGATGATCACTAGCTTACTTAGGCAACATTTAAAAAAATCCTTAAATAAACAATGCTTTGGAGAGAGCATCTCAAGTAGCGAGTTTACATGGGTCATTATTTATTTATTTATTGGCCTTGCCTACCAAGGCAAGGATATTGTGTTTGGATTCGTTATAGAGTATAGTAGCTTAAGGGATTTTGGCCCTTAAGTAATAATAGGTCTATTTTTATATGAGGATTTTTGAAAGACGATATTTTGGCTTGTGTTGAAACTTGAGATTAGTTATAGAGTTATGATATCTTGAAGGATTTTGGTTTGTTTTAGAGGATTTTTTCGAAGATTATATTTTTGCATGGTGAAATATTTGAATTTTCATAATTCTTCTTTTTGCCCTAAGATACATTTCAATGTAAATGGCAAGGCGAAAGTGTGACACACCCTTTGTTTATTTATTCATTTGAGCATCAAAGTATGATATTCCTCAATGTACCAACATAAGAATAGACAAATTATATTGATATAGAATAAGTTTGAAAACTCCCAAAGATTGAGGAGCCTAGAGAGACACTTGAACTTTGAAGCGAATCCTTTTCTTTTTTGCTTGTGGTTTGTGTGCCGCCGGATAGGCCAAAACATTTGGCGGCTTCTTGCAATAAACAATCAAATAACTATTCATTTAGGGGGGGACCAAGACTTTCTTGCAATAAACAATCGAACAAACTAACTATATACGGGACCAAGATACACTTGAGTTAAATTCCCTTCCTACGTTCCTTCCTCTCCCTAAATTGATGGCGGTTGCCATTTGCAACATTGGCCAAGTTTGGTGCCGGGACCAAGACACCCGCGCCACCCAAAATCCAATCTTCAAGTTCCTGAATAAACCATAACTCAATCTCTCGGGGATGCCCCCCGGCCTCCTCTTCCATACCTCAATGGCCGACTCGGAGCACTTCCACACCAATCAAAGGCAATGAGAAATTGTTATGTACCTGTTTCAACAGGTGAAAGGGCCACCACCACAACTAAATTTTCATTGAAACTTGGCATTTTCCTCTTGTCGGTAGCACCCACAAAACCAGTTGGAAAATGCCAAAAGAGCATCACAAAATAAGTTGGGGAAAAGGCCAATGTTTTCGGAGGAGCTCTGCTTTCCTTCTCTAAAAATACAACAAATGAATGCTTTATCCTCGTGCTTATGCTTTCAAATAGTAATAGCTTACATTAGCAATTTTTAGCACCTCAAAAGGAACTTTCCACTTCTTCCTTCATGAAAACCAGGGAAGATATTTTTTTAGTGTTCTGTAGTGGAGACTACGAACTATATAAGTTCCAACTAATTTTCCTTTCCTCACAACATGATGGCATTGTTATGCTTTTGAGTGGGTTCTTATGTTTTGAAGTGGGTTCTTATGTTTTGTAATTTTTTGGTTTATTTTTTCCCCCCCTCTTGCATATTTTCATTTTAAAGATTCATTCAAATTTGCTTCATGACCTTGCCATGGGTTAACCTTAATTCTTGGTAAAATTTTTTCTTCTTGCATAGTTTCATTTTAAAGATTTATTCAAATTTGCTTCATGATCTTGTCACGGATTAACCCCTCAAGAGCATGAAGTCATTACGAGTGTTGTTTGGTTCTCCACTTGGGCATGTGAGAACTGGTGATTTCAGTTTGGATTCTGGGGTGGTACTCAGACCGTAGGTTCAAAATTTGGAAAAGAAAAAACTGACCTCAAAACCCAGGCTTAGAATTGGATTTGAAATTGAGAGCTGACGAGCCGACCTCTGGACCTGGAATTGACCCCTAAACTTGGTTTTAGCCAGGATCCGGTTCTTCATTAAAAGAAATTTAAACCAAGTGAGGCTTGGAATTGGTTGCTAGTGTGAGAAACAATTCGGGTATATAGTTTTTAATATAAAAAATTTGGGAGTGGGGTTGGGTGAGGGGTAGCTCCGATGAGAACTGTTGTTAGTGTGAGAAACAATTCAAGTATATATATATATATATATATTTTAATAATAAATTTGGGGGGGGGGGGGGGGGGGGGGGGGGTGAGTGGGCCAAGGGGGTGGCATGAGGAATGTATTTGTTAATTTGGGAACATGGTCCAAGTATGCAAGTTTT
>Ga0116231_10004823_pt1 | contig 27038 bp, 12 predicted proteins | sample S1TSphgellanicum_2_FD_89695 | JGI IMG/M metagenome (GOLD analysis project Ga0116231, IMG submission 89695) | Host-associated microbial communities from peat moss isolated from Minnesota, USA - S1T2_Fd - Sphagnum magellanicum MG | ecosystem: Host-associated > Plants > Peat moss > Unclassified... | reverse complement strand
GGTTGGGGGGGGGGGGGGGGGGGGGGGTTTGGTGGGTTAGGGTTCATCTGATGTGAGGATGAAAAGCCACATACATAAAAGCTCAGGTAATGAATGATTTCCTTGTTTTTTCATCTTGACCTATGTTGTTATAGCCTTTGTGTGTTTTCTGCTGACAAAAGGATATTCTACCTGAAGCTCTATAACTGCTCCTTTGGATGGGTTTGTAAAACTAGCTGCTCAAGCCTCTCCCAGCTGACATCCATTATCCTTTTATCTTAACCAAACACTAAAACCCCCCCCCACCCCAACCTTCCTTCCTGGGGTTGAATAAGTGTCAGAAGAAGTGCACTTCTGAAAGAAGAAGAAGAAGAAGAAGAAGAAGAAGTTGTTGTTGTTGTAGTAGTAGTAGTAGTTAGGTTATAACTTGTAACTTTTTCTTGAGAAGAAGCAGGCTGGAACCCACCCCCCTGCTAAACTGCAGTCAATGATCCGGGGTCAGGGCCACTCGGGTGGGTGGCCCTGACCCATCCCTCCCTCCCTCCCTCTTGGTGGACTACAGTTGAAGGTTTTCTTATGTAAGTAAGTAAGTAAGTATATAAGTAGGCACTATTGCAATCAAAGTGATTTCTGGGACTCTCTGTTCTGGATTCTGGCACCATGCAAAAACCAACACCACAAAATCCAAGCCTGTAGCCTATTTGTACTCAATTGCTTATTTTCAAGTTTGTCAGCTCCTGGTGTTCTGAAGAAGAAGAAGATGAAGAAGGAGGAGGAGGAGGAGGAGGAGGAAAGCCATTCATTATTCTTCTTTAGTGTGTGTGTACTTATTACTTGTAACGCTAAATTGGGTATGTACCAAAATTCCAGGTGATGGTTGTTCTTTTGTCATTCCTATAACGAAATAGATCAAAGCCCAAATGCCCAAAATATGGTACCTGGGGTTGGTCATGTTAACCTGACATGCCAGATGGTCAACCCAGGTAGAATGGAGGTTTATCAACTTTAACTACCATCATCAGCTCAAGCCTCCTTCACCATATGGGGTAGTAACCTGGGAACCTCCAGGTATCTTGTGGGTTGGAAGGTGGGGAGGGAGGCACCAACAGATTCTTATGCACTTTTGGCTTTCCAGGTTCCCCATGCACACTTGTGGGTTGTGTGCACTTCATATGCTCATTCCTTTACCAAAAGAGCCAAAAGGTGGTTAACACTAGCCACTTACCTATGGTATAGAATATTGTAACAAAATCTTGGTCTTCAACCTAAACCTTAAACCATATGTGTTTCCAAATGGAACTCTGGGGAATGCTCAGGATCTGGACCAGTGTTGGCTGGTTATTGCTGTTTTTTAATAACCCATTGGGTAGGTTATCAAATAATTGGTTCAAAATCCTATTGGTTATTAGTCAGGTATAATATGTTTTAAAATAATAAGAAATTGTCTTTTTTTTTTGGGTATTAGTGTTTAAAGATTGATAACCTACATGGATGATGATTGGGTCATCAATCTAAGTTTCTTTTGAAAATTCAATACAAAGCGATTATTTAAAACGTTAATAATCAATTGGTAGGTTATTAATAATTGACTTGATAACTGAGGGTTAGGTGCTAACATTTGGAGATCACTAACTCTCAAACTATGTTGAAACTTCTTCTACAATCTCTATTTTGTGATATCTCCACCTAATTGCAAAGTTGTAGGCCACAAGTAGACAATAGATAATATATCATTTGATTTGTGATTGTAGTAATGTGTGTTGGATCCATGGAGATGAGACTATTTCGAACATCTCTTCAACTTGGTGCACTACCTAATGTTGACCAAGGAGAGTCCAAGGTGGGGGACCCTAGTTTGTCATTTTTGGAATTTTTTCTTTTCCAAAAAACGCAAAGGACTTGTGACAAAAGATTCTTGTTTTGAATTTTTATTTTCACAAAAATTACAACCAAATAAATCATTGGTTAAATGACCTATGACCATTTCATGGTTCACACTATGAAATTGGTCTATACATTGGTCATTCTTACCTTTTGGAGCTTGGAAAAAAATATGTGAGTTAAAGCTAATTCAAGGTTGTAAGTTAAATCCTTACCAGTGTTGTCAAGTTATAGCTTTTTGGTCTAGTCCAAAGGATATGAATAGGGAAAGTTCATTTTTAAAAGTTAGTAGAATGATACACATTTGAATATTCAAAAAAACCTTTGCAAAAAAAAAAATGCATTCATGACAAATTTTCTCATTGTTAGTTATGTATTTGTTGGTTTTCAGATTTGTGGTAACCTTCAAATATTCATCAAGGTTATATGTTTCAAATTTCACATGTTAGTTATGAAAATACATGCATATTCAAAGATTTGAAATGAAGTAACTTGCAGAGGAATTGAACTCTAATTTTTTAAAGAACTCTACCCACTACTATGTAGTTCCCTAATAATAAAATAAAATAAAATAAAACCCCAACACCCACATAAACATAAAACCAGCCCCAACACCCCAATCCCACACACATATAACCCATATAGCCCAAAAAAAGTCCATGGCTCCCAATAACTTGACCAACAACTTTTATTGTTGTTCAAGTCCATAAACTAGTACATAAATAGTTGTCAACAAACTTGGACAAAAAATAATAATTAAGGTCAAGCAAATAATTAAAAAAATAGTGAGAAGTAAAAACTAAAAATTAAAATTTAAGGTTTAGATGAATCACATAATTCCCCTGTACCTAAATCTTTTCAAAAATCTTTTCAAAGTATTCAACTTCTTCAATTAGTTCCTAAGTTTTTTTTGTTGAAACAACTTTAGCCTTTAGATATGGATTACCAAGTTATGATAATCTATGATAATCTAGTTCAAATTTTCCACTTGTAAGCCCTAGAGTTGTCAAAACACTAGCTAAGCAAAAGACCCTTTCTATTTCAATTTGAGATATGGGAATCCCAAGAGTTTGTTTGGCAAAAAGAACTTACATTTTAAAAATTGACCTTCATGGTTTTGCCACCAAGTTAATAGATTTACACACATAGACGAAGGGATAAATAACCCTTGAAACAAAGACAACTCACCAACAACCAATGCATGTGAATTTTTTTCCATAAATGCACTAATATCAAACATGTTGTTTTTTTCACCTTCACCTTCAATAACCAATTCATCAATTATTACAATTGCATGGGCTTGGATAGTTGGGTTTAACCATTAAAAAATTATCAATAAATGTGGGATTACTTTTTTCACACATCCTACTTATGTACCTACTTACCTACCCATTCACCCCACCTTACTTATCTAAAACTCACCTATTTACCTTATGTACATACTTACCTTAACAACTAGCCAACCTATCTACCTATACCTACCTATGTACCTACTATACCTATCCTAGTTAATTAGCTAACTACCTACTTACCTATTTCAACACACTACCTACTTTACCCTACCTTATGCTACCCTACCTATTAACTTGTTTTGTTCAATCACGTAATGGAGTTTGAATTAAAAGAATCATAATTTACATTACATTTTTTATTTTTTCAGAAATTCATTTTAGCATTTGTAAAATATATTGATTTTATTGAATACATTATTGAATAAAATTTCACATTATCATTTTATTTGCTTAATTTGACCAAGATTTGAGACAAAAGAAAATTTTCAGTTTTGGTATTTCTTAATGATTTCAGAATTGAAAAAGTAAAAGAAAAGGTTACAAAACCTTTGCTAACAAAAGGTGGTGCAACTTGATTGCAAAGGCATTGGGATGCCTCCATGAGGTCTTGGGTTCAAAATTCAGAAAATCATGTGTATGAAATTTGTATGTGGTCATGTATACAATGTACATGCATGGTTGTAGATAGGGTATAGGTAGGTATCTACCTACCTACCTTTTGCAACATATGATGCCGTGTCACCTTCAAAGATTTAACATAATGGCACCAAATTGGACCAAGGGGTAAAAAGACCAAAATGGGAGTCTTTTTGACTGATTTTTCCAATAAAAAAAACCAAGATTTCTTGTAGTGGCCATTCAGATTAGCTATTACAAGTTGAATGTTTTCTACCTCCCATAACAAAACAAAATATCTTGTTTAAATTCCAATGTCTTTTCAAACATTATAACTTTGTTAGCAAACCTTGTTTTGATGGGAGTTTTCAATTTCTAGTATGATTTCTCATTTTCAATGAAAGCTTATTTCCGCTTTTCTTTCCTTTTCCTTGTTTTTTTGTCCATATAATTCTTTTTTGCAAACTAACTTGAATTTATTTTGTGCATTTACCAAAGTAAGACTGGTAGAGAGACCTTATCATCATTGGTTGCATGTAAGCACATTTTAACCATCACATGCCCAAAGCAAATACCTTCATAAACTTGCAACAACTTCAAAGGTTCATATTCAATAATAGATCATACTATTATAACCATAGATCCTATATTACTATCCTCATCTTTCACAAAATCAATCACAAAGTGAATTAATCCAAAATTTTCAACAATGCTTGAAATTACAAAGCCATGGAGTTGTTAGTTGTTTCATGCATTTCAAATAGTCCTACAATAATATGCCTAACGGTCCAAACTTTATCTAGATAATTAATGACCAACGCAAATGTGTCTATGCCAACTCTAGACATTGAAAGATCAAAGTTGACAGAAACTATGATTATAGTTTCAACCCCAGGCAACACATGCAAATCCACAGTCTTTTAGACCATTTTGGGTAATGTTTTTCCCACAAGAAATGAACAAGATGGAAAAACAAGAGGGGGACATTGGCACAACACTAACTTGTGTTGTTAAATATTTTCGCATATGGAAAGAGGCCTATAACCTTTGCAAATATAGAGCACAAGGTTTCAAGAAACCTATGTTGTGGTTCCTCACCATGTTTCTAACGACTTGTTGAATCAAAAAATGTGATGATTATTAACCTAGATGGCCCAACCCTTTTCTTCCTTGATTATTGAATATGATATGTTTCAAAACCCTTAGCCATAGATTTCTTGATTAATATCAATTTTTTTTTCCCAACCAATTGAGGATGCATAAAATCTACATGAGTTTTCATGGGGTAACACCATTTGTTTTATTGTACTTGATTAGGCCCTTGTGAAGAACATAACTTTGGTTTAGAACATTACCAACTCCTTGCTGAGATTTGCAAATGATGAATCTTAGCATCTATGGGTTCAAAAGATCAATAAGGAGGTTGTCATTGACAACAAAAAACCTAGCTAATCAAATTTCTATCGTGTGCCTTCCACTCTTGAGCTTGATGTCGCAACCCTAGTTAGAGGGAGTGTGAAGATGAAACTCACATTCTCGAAATTGGGACTTGGGAGTCCTCTGAGACTCCCAAAACTTTAAAGCTCAATTGAAGGGGTCAAAACACCTTGCATTGGGGTGTTATTTATATCATTGGAAAGCTATTGAAATGTAGATGTCAAAAATGTCTTCGCATGGGCCATTTGGACATCTGCAGCATAAGTTATGGCAAAAAGAAGGGGCGGGAGTCAAACTAGCGATTTGACTCCTAACCACTAAAAGTCAAGAATCGACCCGACCCTGGTGCGTGCAGGTGAAGTGTAACACACCATTGGAAAGCTCTTAAAGAAAGCTACAACTTGGTTTTAGACCTCATCCCAATCGGAGGTCTGAGAAAAAAGTTATGATCGTGCAAACTCCCGGGAGTTCAAATCGGGATAGTTTCGGGACTCTTCCTTGGGAGTCCCGAAACAAAAAGCCATTCGGATGTGGGTGTCGCGGAGAGGCACAAAGTATACTATATGGGGGAAGTGGTGGCTTCCCCCAACTCCAAGCCGTGGTGAGTCAAGTGAGTTTAGAGTTGCCCGTGGCTTGTCCTAACACCAAGGGTGTTCCAGAAAGCGATCTAACCAACTTGTTGGTTGGTTTGATGCAAGTTCGAGTAAGTGAATAGCTTGTCACTATTCCTAATCCCATCTTAGAGCTTTACCACGCCCCTCTACCCTTTCTAGTGCTGAGAGCTAGTAGCGTGCCTTAAATTTTTCACAATTCCGCTATGAGAGTAATTTAGACCCAACTTGGGTCTAACTAGGGACTTGGGAGTGCGTCATTTGAACTCTATAACTAAAAAATGTAATTCATCATCTTTGAACAAGTTTTTATCACATTGTAAGTGAACACTTTCAACATTCAAATTGTTGATAATTAAGTCTATGTTTGCATCACAAGCAAGTGTGTCATCAACACTATCAACACTTTCAACAATAACAATGTCATCTTCTAAAACTATTGCAAAAATTAGAAACATACACATTAGGGTTACAACAAAACCTAATCATGAAACCTAATTCCATGAAACCACAAAACATGGTAAATGATGAAATTAGTTCAAAAAGAAAAATGCAAACACTCAAACTCAAAAAAGATAATTTTGGAAAAATAATATGTTTACACAAAGAAAAACTTAATGTTGTGGAGAAAAGGTGGTGAAGGCGGGCATGTGCTGAAAATGTGATGGCCCTTGTTGATTGCAAGTCACAATTTTCAAACTCAGGGATAAAAGGCTTCCAAGAAAAAAACCAAACAAAGCCTAATAGTAAGACTACAAGAACTTAGTTGGCATGTGTGAAGAATGAACTAACCAACAACTCCAAAAAAAAAAGGTTACAAAAGAAAAATAAAACATGAGAATTTGGTGGTTGTGATAAAATAATAGAAGAAAATCAAAATGCAAGAAACCTAGTTGTATTTATTGATTTGATAAAACATTTTGATTTTCTTCTATTAATTCTTTTTTTTTTCTCGTGTTTTAAAATTATAATATATGGAGCTTAAAAACTCCAAGTCTTAACAAACAACACAATATATCATTGGCTCAATTCACATGTGGCCCTAAAAAGATGAACTTCACACCTTGCCATGAATCCTACAACCCACCCACCCCGCTTGCAAGAAGGAAGGTATGAGTCTGAGCTAGTCACAAAACAAGTCATGCATGTTTCATCATTTCCAGTATTCAAGGCCAAGCTCAAAACCTAAAACCCTAACATAGGTGGGTGGGTAGGTCACAAACCTAATGTAAGTGGGTAGCTTATATATACCCTTCATTGCTCAACTGTTGGATAAAAGGACCAGCTAAAGTGGTTCTCCACCATAACCAGTGGACCAAAAGATGCACTCTTTTCATTTGCAAAAGAGACTCAACATACCAAGTTCTGGTTCTGAATTTTCAAAAAATTACAAAATAATTTGATTTATTGATTTTGATTTATTTATTTATTTATTTTGACGAGGTTTAGACATGTTATTAGTTTGAGGGGGGAAAAAATTAAATCAAGGTCATTAGATAATAACATCAACATTTTTTTTTAAAATAGTAATTTTGGGGAGTGGGCTGGGCTGGGGTTAGGAATGTAGTTCTCACTTTTAAAACTTGTCTCAAATATGAAATTTTCAATTTTTTTAATTTACAAAATCAATTTTTTTTCTGAGTTTTACACATGGAATTGAAAAGGTGGTCACATTTTATTGGTGGTACAATGCTACTAAATAGAAATTAAAAAAAAAAAAAAATCAGTTTTGAGTTATGTGTAGGTAGATAGAACCACATCCAGTTTGGGATCCAAGCTGCCTAAGGAGTTTTTTTAAAAAGACCCGGGATGGGGGGTGTCTTTCAAATTATTAAAAATAAAAATAAAAATTCCATACCCAGATTCAATAAAACTTGCGTGCTTTGAGAACCTCACTCAAAGAGGGGATAGGGGGGTGAAAAGAGGGCCAAAAGACAGGGTAAAACCTAGTGTTTGGCGGGTATCATGATTTTATGATACTCGCCGGGTCTGGTTTTCACAACATAATTTACAAAAGGGTCCGGTTCTCCCCCCAAAAAAAGTTTTAAATTTTTTATGTCGGGTAAGGGTATCAACAATTGTTTTTCAAAAAGTTAATTCGGTTCTCAGAAATTTAAGGACAATCGACTCTCCTTTTCCGGTTCTCATAAATCGAGTATTATTTCATATTTTAAATTAAAATTAAATAATTACTGATTTTATTTCTTTTTGAAATGACATCTCTCACTTTTTGAAAAAAAATCAAAATCAAAAGACCTTTGGTTCAAAAGTTTTGAAAAAATTCTAAAATAAATCATCATTTAAAATAAACTTTCCAAACATCATTACCATTTCTGACCTAGCCTACCATTAATAAGTACTTACCATCAAATACTAACCTTCCTTTGGATCTCCCATCTCCCAAGGCAAATTAAACTTGATAACCAAATTTTGATGTGGGTCTGGTGATGAAAACGTCTTTTCTTTAGCCCTAATTAAATTAAGCTAACTTACACAATACTTTCAAAGTTCAAACCCATGGTCCACGAGTGATCAACAAGATCCAATAAGGAAAACATTGTTTCATTTTGTATAGAAACATAATTAAAGTTTGATGCTCATAATTTTTTTCCCATTGGTTGCTTGTAGTGATTTTTGATGGCAGCTAAACCCTGAAACCTTGATTCGGGTAAGGGGTCAGACCTTACCTAGTTCTAAGCTTTTTTTTTGTTCTTTTTTAAAACCCAATGTGCAACCTTTTTGCACAAAGTGTGCTTGTGTTTTAAAACAACAATGTGCAACAATAGGGGAAAAGGCTTGCGATAATAGGCTTTGAATTGCAGCCCTAATACCAAACTATGATACATAATATCACATATATTTTACATTAAACTGGATGAAATCGACAACGTTTATCTCAAACATGTTTCGTAAGCCAATGAAAAACCAACCATATTCTGTTGTAGTTTTTCCATCTCACACAAGAGTGACGGTTCTTTTGTTGGCCTTGCCTACCATGGGAAGGATATTGTGTTTATGTTCATTATAGAGTATAGTAGCTTAAGGGATTTTGGCCTCCTAGCTAATAGGTCTATTTTTATTATATGAGGATTTTTGAAAGATGATATATTTTGGCTTGTGTTGAAACTTGAGATTAGTTATAATAGAGTTATAATATTTGGAAGGATTTTGGTTTCTTTTTAGAGGAATTTTTTTGAAGATTAGGTATATTTTGTTGCATGGTGAATGTTTTGAGTTTCTATAATTCTTCTTTTGCCTTAAGATGCTTTTTTAATGTAAATGGCAAGGCCACAAGTGTGACACACCCCCTTGTTATTATTGTTTGGAAAATTTTGTGGGTATTCTAAATTATATAGCTGTTGTTTGCTTATGTTAAAATACAATGAACAAAACTATGGAATTGATTTGTTTTCTTGGCTATTACACAACACTAGGTGATACAACAACAACAACAACAACAACTGTTTCCAGGCTTTAGTGCACCACCAACCGGCCACAAATACAGTCACATGAGGGGACTTGGTCTAGGACCAGTCACACCCAACTGGGGACCATCATGCCCATTCCAATTGGATGTGTGGACAAGAAGTGCAGAAAAATAATGCAACCCCAATCTGCTTTGTTATGCCTCTGAGAGAGAGAGAGAGAGAGAGAGAGAGAGAGAAATTGGACATATGAAAGTGGGGTTGAAGAATAGAGGGTTCTGGAAAGTTTGATTGTAAATTTCTTAAAATCTCATAGCCTAGACAAGTTCATAAACTATTCCAAAATAATTCAAAACCATAAATGAACTCTAACACATACACAATTTTAAATATTCAAATTCCTCAATATTGAATCTGCATTTATCTATAACATTTAGGTGGTACGACTTATTAACTTTCCCCAAACATTGAGTCTTGTTGGAAGAAAATTATTAGCATTGTGATGTATGGGTCCAATCATGGTGTCAATTGACATGCATGGACACAAATGAGTTCCAATCCCAACCACAATCATCTACCATACTTATAATAGGGAGATTTTGTCAAATTAAGTGCCAAACAAATCTTTCTAACACTTATGAACAATGGATTGATACAAGAGACTTTGGGAACATTCAAATGGAATGCCATAATATATGGGCGTTTCACAAACATTCCAATGAATATGTGGGAACTTGACATTGGGAATGCTAGGATCAACCAACATCTTTACAAACCATTTCATGGTGTTCATGAAGAGATCCAATGTTGGAAAACTTTTTGTCAAGAATTAGTCAACCCAACAGGCAAAATGTTGTGAGCATTATTCCCTTCTAAAATATGATCTTGTTGGACATTTTGTATCTCTATTCCCAATGTGTTAAGGAACCATTATTAGAATAATGCTCCAAAACTTGATTTAAACCACATATTCAATCAAAAAGTGATTTAAGAATTTCTTTTTAACATTAATCCTTTTTGAAATTGATTTAGGATGCATGTATTCTTGAAAATTCATTTTTGGTTTTGTTTAGTGTTGAAATAGACCTAGAATCCTCACTAGGGAGGCAATACCATTCGAGGTTCAAGTCATGGATTTTGTCATTTTGTTGTCAAAAGGGTGAAGGCATTGGAGAGGACATTGCTTTTGTGTGGGCCTGTTGCAAAATGCATTTTTATCTTTCTTTGTTTTTTTGTAGATTTCATCTTATATTGATACATATTGATCTTTATTTAAAGTTATCATCATGTGAGGACATCATTGTGTATATTTATGTTCAAAGCAAAGTTTAATTGACACTATGAAGAATTTGTATATTAACACCTAGTTTTTTCAACTATTTCTTAGTTGGAAATGACATGTGTGATCACAAATTCCTCTAGTCACTTTGGACAAATCACCTAAATTTTAGTTGTAAAAGACATTATGTGCCATCAAGTAGAAACAATAGTCTCATTGAAATACAACTACAATCAATTTCATTCAATAGACATCCAACTTTTGTGGCATGGTCATTTACAATTTTATTTTACAATTAAAATGTGTATGTCATATATTTATATGGCACAATCATTTGCAACTAATTTTATGATTAAAATTTAAAAACTTATAGACATTTAAGTTTTTTTATCATTGAAATATTAACACATAACAAGTTCCAAATTGAGCAAATGACACCACATGGCCTATTTAGGTTGGTCCAACCTAAACTAATGTGCATGCACAAATGGGTGGATCAATTTGGGTGTCACATAAGCCAATTCTACCTTGTGGTTGCCATTGCAATGCCCATGTTGTTTTATAAATCTTGAAATTTATTAAAATGAACTTGGTTTAAAGATCCTAATTTGAATATCTATACGATGCACAAAATTATTGTACAAATTGTAAAAAATCATAAAAGCTATGGACTTTTGAACTCAAAACTTATGAACTACATTTCTAACTACCATTTCTATGTGGACTATGATATGGTCCATTAAGTGATGGGGTGTGTGTTAGGGACTTGAAAGTAATAAGATATCATAATAAAAAAGCTAAGGGTCCAATTTTATTTTATTTTTGAATTCTAAGATTATACTTACATGGACTTTTAAATGGGTTAATTAGAAGCATTTTTTAATGAGTCCATATCATATTGAAGGAAGGGTTGTTTTATGGTATTTTTGCTTACGTGTTAAAGAAAGAGAAACTTTAGATGAAACATTAATGGCATGGAAAAAATATAGAGGAAATCAATGTAAACTAGTTGTGATTTCCAAAATCTTATTAAGATTTTGAGTAAATAAAGACTTTGCATTTGTGGCAAATTGGTCCACTTATTTGTGCACCTACCCATTAGGTATGTTTGGCCGCCTAGGCTAGGTTAAGGGTTAAACCCTAGGTCCTTAATATTGTATAAATAGAGGTAATTTTTCTCATGTAATTTTTAATTTCGAGTGTGGATGAATTGAAACGAGCCAAAATTGATGTCAAAACATTAATTTTTCTACAATTCTTGTTGCATTTGTCTATGTGGTGCCACTTTAATGGCATGTGAATCATGGAAAGTTGTGCTTATTGAATAATATGGATATTAAAAATTCTAAAATGAATCAAACAGAATTCCAATATCAAAATTTGGTTTGAATAAAAGATGTTTGATAGTTTCATTCAATAACATCACTTTCATAAAGGGCCCTTTAATTTTCATAATACAATTTATTTCATCTTTAATTTATTTTTATAGTAATATGGTATTATTAGACACATTTTAAAAATACTCAAATTTTCATATTTTTTTAATTTTGTGTTTATCAAACATTAAGGTTTAAAAAAAGTTCATGAATTTTGTTCGACATGTAAATGTGATGCAATGTATATGTTGTTTAAAGCAAACTTGTAGCTTATACATAAAAAAATAAAACTTGAAAGTGTTAACATGTTTTGGTATGATTTGAAATTATGAAATTTTTTCAAAACACAAAAACAAAATTTGACAAAATCTGTGCACTTTCAAAGATTTGTATTTCTCCAACTTTGATTGTAAAAAAACATATGACATATTGGGGCAACTACAAATATAATATATAAAAGGCTTCAAAAAATTTCATTTGAAATTTCCTTTTGAAAAAAACATGTTTTTTTGGAAAAAAGACCCCAAAAAAAACAATAGTCCAAAATGCAAAGTAAACACATTGGACCCTTTCTTCAACATTAGTTTTGGATATGATCTTACACCAAAGCCTTGTTTTGTTCCTTTCATATTCATGTTTTCATACTTTATCAAAATAAAATTATGTTTGGATTCACATCTTGCACAATTTGTATTTTTGTTTTTGTTTTTTGTGTTCCATGATTTGATTTAGAACTAAGCTTGTCTTTGTCATGGTTTGTTCATGTCCTTTGAAAATTCCTATAGATTAGTTATTTATGTGCCCATGACATAGGGTCGCAATAGTGAAACTTTTTTACCACTCACAAACCCCTTGAAAACACAATGTTTTAATGGCTTTCATGTAGTTTAAAATTGTGTAAAATGTTGAATATTTGGTAGATCCAAAAGCCTTTTGACTTAAGCATTTTAATCCTTAATAAATTGTAATTATTGGAAAGGACATATGCTTGTGTTTGGGTTTGCCATTTTTCTTCAATTCAATCATTGAAATTTCATAATTGGATTGAAAATACATGCATTTACTTTTATACGTGTTACCAAGAAATGGTAAAATGATGTTATTAGAATAATTTGAATCAAAACAAATAGATGGCATAGGAATGACATGTTAACAATGTGTTTTATTATATTTGAAACAATGAAAAATCATGTTTGATCATCCCAATAACCAATTCTATGAAATATTTTTGAAAATTAAAAGATGTTGACATAATGGATTGGAAAATATCCTTTAAATTATCAATTTGTATGTAAATGTTAAATATAGGTCCTTGAGTTAAAGTCCTTCCATTTGAATTTGGTTTTTCTTTTAGTGTATTTTTTGCTTTCTTTGATGTTTGGGGGTTAAATTATCACCTTGAAAATATGAAAATAGATATGTAATCATATTCTAACAAAATATCCTTAAGTTAAATGTGTGGACTTTTGATGTTGTAATGCATGGATTGTCAAAATGACAATGTGTTCATATGTGAACTTTTTTTGGCGGGATTTTGTTTGGGAATGTCTTAAAATGATTTAATATGTCTTGTCCTAAGTCATAATGTTTTTTGATTTTAAATTATTTTGAAGAAATTTTACAAAAAAATTTAGTTATGAACTTTTAAATGGTCAAAACATGACCTTACTTTAAAAGTTTTTTTGAGTTTCATTTTTTATTTTGCAAAAACTTTCTTCGAAAATCATGTGTTTTGAAATTTTCTATAAAACCACCATTTATGTGGTTTTTATTGGTTCATATGTATTGCATAATTCTCATTCAACACATGACAATAGGGTGAAAACATGGTCAAAGGAGCCAAGGGCACCAAAGTAAAAGTCCTTTTCCAAGGACTACACATGACACATGTCATTTTTGTGTTGGTTATAACTTAAAAATTTGTATTTCAAATCTCCTTTAACATTGCATTTAAAATCTAAATACATTTTGACTACAAATTGATTTTATATCACGTATTATGCATTCATGCCCTTTATCACATAAACATGAACAACTTTTGTTCAAATCACATTTTTAAAATCCATAATTTCCAAGGTCAAAAGCATTTTTGAACCAAATGTGTTCAAATTGGTTATAAAAATAATTTTCATCAGTTTAAGTCCTTCTGCCCTTTTAGTCAATGCTAAAATCCTCTCTAATTTTCAAAACAAATGGTGCATATTTGGTAGAAAAAAAAGGATGTTTGAAAAAACAAAGACTGTCCATTCTCAAGGTTTGAATGTTTTAAACATGCAAAGACATTTTTTATTTGTGTCAAGCTTTGAGCATGTAAACTTTGCAATTAATGAAAAATGTTCCAATAAACATTATAACAATCTAATTTATTACGCTTCACTTGTGATCTTTCAAAGCTATAAAAATATAGTTTTAAGAAATGTCCATTCACTTGGGTGGCTCCTTTGACTCTGTTTTTACCCAATAAAATTGACTACCAATTTAACATTGTAACTATGGATTTTGTGGATGTTCACATGTGCTGAATTTGATCCACTCATTTATGCATTCACCCTTAAGGTCCATGTTAATGGGTCCAAACTAGCCTTTGGGTATAAGGAGTCATTTTAGAATGTACCCATTGTTTAAATTCCATTGTGATAAGTGGTTACTTAAGTTGATATTGAAACTTTTGGATGAACTTGTAACAATATTTTTGATGTATTATGAGAACATTTGGAAAAAATTGAAATGAATATAATGAATATGGAATACCCAAAAATGTTTTTAAAATAATGTAATTAATGACTTCCATTACTTAAAATATTTTTAAAAAAATATTTGAATGATTTGAGAAATGATAATTAAAAAAAATAAATTCATGTACACCTCAATATCTTTTTAGATTGAAATAATGAACCCAATTTAAAAATAAAATGTAAATCACGATTTTAAACATATTTAGCAAAATGTTTTATTTAAAAAAATCATTAAAGATGCAATTTTAAGGTCAAGTGGTTCCTTATGACCAATTTGGACCCTAATGATACATTTTACCATTAATAAGTTGAACAATGTAGTGTTGTTAGATTTTTGACCTTCACTTTTAATTCAAGTACCATGTACTCAAAATAACCAACTTGATGGAATTAGGTCTTTGTGGACATTACATGTTGGTGGTTGATGAATCTTTATTATTTTCAATTATATTACAATTATTCATTTTGTCATTAACATTTTTCATGTCAAAATGTCCTTTTCATGTACACATGTTCAAACAATTATACACACATAAAAATCTAATATTGCACACCATAACATTTGCATGAAGGAAAACATATTGTTAACAAGAAGTTTTACAATAATGTTTTTGTGTAGAACTTTACAATAGGTCCCTTAGTTTAGATCCCCCTACTATTCTATGTTTGCCTTTTACCCATTGAACCCCTTTCACAATTCTAAAACCTCCTTTTATATTACAAAAAAATGGCATCTTGTGTTAAAAACTAAATTAACCTCCTTTTTTTACACAATCATTTAATAATTAAATGAATTTAACCTTAAGATACCATTATGCTGGAAATTTTTTAATATCAAACAAGTGATTTGAAGTAAACAACAATGAAGGTTGAAACTTAGAACCACCAAGATTAAAGAGACTGAATAACAAAAACTATAAACTAATATTGAAGTCAAGATAAAGTTGAGAAAGATGACATAACTTGACCTAATATCACAAGTAGTGCAATGAGATGAAAGAAAATTTGAAAGAAAAATGTTGCAACCATAGTTTTGGGCTTGCCACCAAAATTTTGACAGGAGAAGGGAAACATGTTAGAATAGAGGCCTAGGTATTCTAGGACTCAAACACATTGTCACAAGTGTGAAAATGTGCAAGGGAGCAAATCCCAACACTTTCAAATGGATTTTCATTTTGAAACTTGAAAGTCCCAAGATGTCCCAAATTTTTGGATTGAGGTTTTGGGGAACCAAGCTATTTTGTCAAAATTTGGCCTTCTTTAGATAATTGGAAAGGTTTGAAAAAAATTACAATACAGGAAGGTTGCATTCCCAAAACAAAAATTCGTGGCACATTTAATGGCCACATGAAGGGTCATGACTAGGTAAATTATCAAAATGATCCTTAACCACTTAATTTTCTTGTAATCAAATCAACTTTTGGAAAGGGGGATACAATGTTGGAAATCATTTTTCAAAGGCTACAACTCTACCCTTAAATGTTTTTAATTTGAAAATGAAAAAAAGAAGTTATGAGCCCTCAAAATGGCATGATTCATGACATGCCAATTTTTGGATTGGCTTGGGAGTCATGTGAAAAAAAATGTCATTTTGATCTAACATTTGTGTAAAGTTATAAAGTATATTATAAGGAGGAAGAGTTATTAAGTGCAAGTTGTGGTGAGTCTAGTGTGTTTGAATTTGTTCATGGTTTGTTCATCATGCACAATTTTGGCTCAAAATTGCATAAATTGTCTTTTTTTATTTATTTATGTAATTCAGACGACCATGACTTCAACTTAAGAGCTAAATCCCATCTTGAAGCTTCCCACTCTTTTTATTGAGAATTAGGAAATGTGTTTTGAGTTCACATTCCATTGCAAAATCAAGAATTGACAAGTTCTTTACCATTGATACCATTTGACAAACCCAAGGATGCATCAAAAAAAATTTACATACAATCATGTATTAGAAGAATATTTCATGATCCTTGTATAAATTCTAAAACAAGATATTGATATTGACAAAATTCATATAAAATCCATCTTACTATCCATAATTACATCAATAATGATCAAAATAGGTCTTAAAAATAGACATTGAAAACATGATATCATGCACACCACCCAAAGAAACCATGACCTATTTCAAATCATTACATCATATCATAGAAATATTTAAATAGTCATTTTTGTAATATGAGAAAATGAAGTATTAAACTAGTCAAAGTAAGGCTTCTCCTAGATCTCTCTTGTAATATACACCTCCCAAAAGGGGCAATATTCAAAGCTTCCATTCACTTTTTAAAATAAGATATTTTTAGTTTCATTAACTTTAGTTGGTGTCATTATTCATATACATGTGTAAAAGCTCACTATCACAAGCACATTGGATTTTACCAAAATGTTGATGTTAAATACCTTAGTTTGAAATTTGCCTTAAAAGGATTCACATTATAACCAACTAGTATTTGAAATACAAAAAGTTGACAATTCAATGATGACATCCAAATTCTTCATGCTTGAAAATTCATGGGATGGTTAGTTTTTTGTTTGATTCAAATAATTTTTCGTTTGTTGGATGAAAATTTCAACTATACAAACCAAACATCCAATCCCAAAAAGATATGATAGATTGCAAATGGATGTGTAAAGGTCCTAGCCATAGCACATGACATACATTTGCTCAATTGTAATATGGAGAAAAATTCTGAGAGAGAATTTATTGTGACTTTTTTTGATTGGCCAATGCCCAGATTGCCAACAACATTACCTATCGGATATCCAAAGGGCTAACCCTATTCAGAAAATGTGTCTTGTCATTTGGTAAAAGATTTTCATTTTGACATTGTTAGGCTAAACACCCATTTGTTTCACAAAGAGAGCATATCACAAAACAAACCTCCCAAATGATATAGAATGCCCCAAAGGCCAAATGATGTTACCCTTTCTGACTCCATGCATGTGCACCATGGCTGATGGGCAGCACACCAACATGGCCTGTAGGTAAGTTCCCAAAACAGGTTGGGAACAGATGACTTTTTTAGGGTGTTTCCTAGGTGGGACATGCGGTCATCTGCTGGTACCACTTTGGGTTCGGTCGGTTCCACTTTGGGTTCGCTTGGTTCCACTTTGGGTTTGCTTGTTCCACTTTGGGTTTGCTTGGTTCCACTTGTGATATGAATCAACTGTGTGAAATACTAGGGATTTGGGAATTTTGAACTAAATGAATTAAAAGGGCTTTCTTGGAGCTCTTGAGATTTGGATTTTTCTCTACAAGTGAAGAAGCCCTCAGGGTCCTTTTACTTTGGTGTGAAATTGATGATCACACATGTGACCTACTTTTAGTATACCTATATAGACCTAGTCTAACAATTTGAGTTGTGACAACTTCAAGATTTGTGCCCTCCAAGTTCTTGTTCATGCTGACAAGCCCTGATGAAAACACTCATATAGTCATCTAAGTTAACCGAGCAAGCAAACTCACACCCAATGCAAGCACCTCCACCCCAATCTTGCTATAAAAATAAAATGTACTAGATCATATTGGAAAACATGAAATGGATGAGACAATTTTATATGCTCATCATAATAATTTGTGTATCCCAACTCGCACCAAAGCAATTCATATTGAAACCCACAATTGTAGAAGTAGTGATGTTCAATCTTCAATCATAGCATGTGATTAGCAACTAGACCAAAAAAAGAAGAAAGAAGTACCAACATGTTTTAGTCCAAAATGGGTTATTACAAATTATGAAATAGATTTCAACTACAATCCATATTACTCAGATGGATGAAATTCTTTACCAAATTTCAACCACAAGGTCCCCTTACTCATTTTACTATGACTAATTTGGGATTAAGGAAAAATATGGGAACAACATCATGGTAAAAACTAATGGAAAAATGTCGCATATTATTTGCAACATTGTTAAATGTTAAATGGGCCATAAATGTGCATGGAGGGATGAAGATGCATACCCAATTCAATGCATTGTCTCATTTGTTATGTGTGAGGGAATTTCAAGTATGTAATCTGCAATTTCTTTGCATGGTAGCTTGTTTGACCCTGTTTGAAAAGGCTTCTTGTTCACCTTCAAGGAGTGGCCATGGCTCTAGTTGCTCCTGAGATACTAAAAGAAGGCCATGGTAGACCAGCAGCTACAAATGGTACCTAAATCTTCTTGAGTGAGTCCTCTTGATAATATGTCTAAGAGAATGGTCTATATTTTGATCCTTTCAGCTCTGAAAACAAAAGATGTCCTTCTATATAAAGTGATTTCACTAAATTTTGAGTGAATTCATCAGTTTAGTGAACAGAGACTAATGACATGCACCCACATTTTGTAATAGTGAGGATTCATGATGTGAATCATGAATCTTGAAAAGGTCTAAACATATACTCTTCTTATATGTTAAGAAATGCAAAAGAAACAAACTGGAAAGTGGTACTATAACAGGCCAGCTATAGTACCTTCCATGGTCCCCAAGGTCTTATGTCAGATTTTGCTTGATATATATATACATTGACCTAATTTTACACTCAGAAAACTTGAGCAGCTCTTAGGTGACTGCATTTAATCCCAGAAATCTTAATTTTGAACATCTGGGCCAGAGCCTGATTTTGATTGTGTAGGAGATTTAGACCTCATGTTTAGAAGCAACAAAAACTTAAGTTTCCACCATACACACGCACACATGTAAGTTAGTGCTGCTGCTGGTTCACCCAAGCACTGTGTGAAGAAGATATAAGACCTTGAGTTTGAGTGTGGTTACTAGAGGATGATGATGATGAGTTAGTTACCTCTTTCATTTTGGTGGGGCTCTGTCTGCCTGTCAGGGGAGAGAGAGAGAGAGAGAGAGAGAGAGTCAAGTTCATTTGGTCTCACATTTTGAGGAACATTCACCAGGTGTTACTATGACCAGGGAGTTCATTTTTGTTTTGGAACTTCATGGCACAACATTTCCTCCTGTTTTTTATTAAACTGTTGCTACTTTGAACTTTGACCTTGCCATAAGGGAAGGGTGGGGAGGGAGGGAGGGGGCAGAGCTATTACATGATCCAGTGGCCCCTTCTTCCCTCTCTCCCTCCCTCCCTCCCTCCCTTTTTGTTTTCCTTTCCCAACCTGGATTCAAGGCCAAAAAGTTTGGAACTCAGTAGATGGGACTCTGGTGATGGCAAAACCTGAAGTTAAGCTCTTTGAGCTTGGACTTATTAGACAACTGCAGATGGGGCCAGATGGGGGAAGTGGGGAGGGGGCTCTGACAACTAAGTGCATAAGAGAGAGAAACATTTTCTATTTTGCAGGGGACACAAAATATGATAAGTCCTACCTGACTCTCCTCCTCATAGCCCACTTGCATCCACTGGGATGTGATGCACAAAAAGTCCTCATGTCTATTAAGCAAAGCTTTGCTTTTTTGGAAAGGAGAAACTGACCCACACTTCTGGAGCCTCCTCCTGAGGAATGTGCCACTTCATTCCACTATGTTGATCTCATCCCTCCAAGTATGCATTTTTGGGGGCTTCCTTTCATTCTTTAAAATGTACACACACACACACACACACACACACACATATACACAGGATTAGTATTTCATATTTCTTTATGGCTCCCGGCTATTCATTGGCCAAGTGGAATGGGATGCCTCGAGAGTTACTTTTTATACTTTTTATTTGAAACTGAAAAGCTTGTTGGAAGATGGCTCACGTTTGTTTTGATGACCTTTCCAATATTATTGAATTGTTTTCAGTACATTTTTTAAAATTGAGACCAAAACTCAAGAATTTTTATTTCTTTTTCTTTGACATCTAAGTAGTGGTTTTTTTTTTCAATTATTTAATTTTTTTCATAATAATTTTTCTTCAAATGTCATCATCTCAATGAAAGTAAAATAAAAACATTGGTAGTCATATTTGTAGCAAAAATATTTTACTAGTCTTTTACTAGACCAATATATTGGTATTGACTTGTAATCTCAAATTTCAAAAAACCGCAAATATCGCTAGCAGTTAAGTGTATAGGAGAAATAGTTAAGGTATCCATACCAGCCTGCTATTTCATCTGAAAATTTCTCTACCTACCAGGACCTGGCTGTTAGCAGAATCTCTCTCTCTCTCTCTCTCTCTCTCTCTCTCTCTCTCTCGCATGCAAGATTCTTAGACCAGGCTCATGGTCTCATTGTTACAATCCAATACTCGCCCAACACTGGTTTTCACCTTTTACCTCCTCGGCATCACAACACTTTACCATCTGTACTATCTATTGGCTACCACCACCATCATTGTGCTTGGTGTCATGTAATTAGGGTTTGCTAAAAGCAAAAGCATATACATACTCATAGTATTTTTTTACATACATAACAATATGATCATCACCACCACCACCACCTCCTCCTCCTCCTCCAGTGTGAGTGAGTTGGTTGTACATACTATGCAATCTAGTACTATACCCTTAACCAATACTTGTTGATGGAGCTGATGCTCACTCATTATGATATAGGAACATTATGTAAGAAGCAGAGGGGAGGCTCTTTTCCAGCTAGCCTGCAGAGCTTAATTGTGACGCCAAATTGACACTTGCTGCTCATTTTGCAACAAGTGCTCATTCTACAGGTGTTTCCGGACCCTAGCTTTTGAGGGTAGTGAATGGGGTCATCAACTGGCAATTCCACCAAGTACTACTACTATATCGCCCTCGCTCACCCAGGGTCAGCACTAACTCCCACCCAGATGTTGAGCCATGCTGGGGCTAGGCAGATAGAAATTTATTTGTGTCCCTCTGTCATCTTCGAGGAGGAGGGAGTGTTGATTTTTCTGTCTGCCCTGCCCTGCCCAGCCCAGCAACTCGACATCCATGTGGGTGAGACCTAGTGCCAAAGGCTAAGTCACCCAGGGAGAGTGTATGCACCTGGCAGAATCGGCCATCAACTGCCTATTCTGCTTAGCACACCCTCCCTGGACTCGCCTTCTTACTTGGCTCTCACTCTACCAGGTTCAGCGGGTGAAGGCTTTTCCGGCAGAATTGACGATTGAGGGCCCATTCTGAAGTACTTTATCATCAACTTGACTAGTGTGGGTGAAGGGAAGGAAAAGGGGGAAGGGAGAGTGGGAGGGGTCCATGAATAGAGGAGCTGTGACTACTCTCTTTCCACTTGTAAGGTTCGCTATGGACATACCCTGGAGACTCTGAGCAGCAGCATGAGGCCACAGAGACACACTACTAGTCCCCCCAGTAGTAGTTTGAATATCAACAACAACAACAGTGGGTCAGATCGATTCTCCCCAATTCAGTGTTAATTTGTTTGCTGCTGCTGCTGCTGCTCATCCTGTTTTGCGGGCTTGGTGACACATCTCTCAGCTATTGCTGACGACTCCTTGAGTGTGCAAGTGTCTGCCTGCACTTTGTCTACTAGTTCTGCATTTCCATGCAGACAAATTCAACTCCAATTGGCCTCTTTTTCTTTCCCCCCCCCCCCAAGCATCATTCAAGTTGCTAGCCAAAAAGTGGGTTGTCTTCTGCTGCTGCTGCTGCTTAGTAGTACTGCCACTCGAGGAATGGGGGCAGGGAGGGACGGGGCCATTCCCAGTAAATTACCCCAAGTACGCCCCTCTAGTTTGATAAGATGACAAATTCCAAGGCTACCCATGCAGACCATGCATATGTGTGGCCAGACCTCGTTCATGTGCACTTGTTTCATTTATTAACTAGATTAGGTGGAATATGATTGTGGTGGGTGCACTCGTGTTCTTGGGCGGTGTGGACGGTTGCAGTACATGACGACAAAAATTAGATATGCCCATAAGATCTTGCAAAATGTGGGTAAAGATTGTGGTTACCACCACCGTAGCCTAGGGTTAGTTTCCACACACATCATTGACAAAACGAATAATTTTTTTCTTTTTTTTTTTTCAAAAAATGAATTTGGTTTTCAAATTTGAAATTATTATATATTTTCCCATCATATATTATAATATTCTGATATGAGGAGTGAAATTATTCAGAATGTAGCCTATGATAACTATGATGATTTTCAACATTTCAACTTCCTCATATTTTCACAAAATTTCATTTCACTATTTTGAAGGATTATTTAATGATGAAACTGACCTTAGGGTAAGGTATGAGGACTCCAATTTGTGGTAAAATTGCCAAACATCCCAAAACCTAATGTTTGTTCAGTTTGGATTCATTCGGTGTTGCCAACTGGTGCACTAGCTTATCAAGGTGGTGATCAAGTCAGTATCTATATAGTCTGGGTAAAAGGCTGCTTGAAAGGGTTTTTATTTCTTCAAGATTGTGAAACTGAAAGGACAAACAACCTGGACTGAAAACACATGCTTTGTAACTAAACTGGGATGGATAGAAAAGATTCAATATTCTGAACTCATCAGATTGCCACAATTATGCACCAAAATTAATTAATTAATTAAAAAAAGAAAGAATTAAAAAAAAAGAAAAAAAAGGTAGTTAGAGAGTATGGGTTTTAAAAAGGTAAGTAGTGCTGTAAAGATGCCCAGAACCCAGGTCCAAAAGAAGCCATTTTCAGGGGTTTTTTTTTTTTTGGTTGTCTATTTTATTTTATTTTTCCCCTTCAAATTTTCTGATGTAGCTCAATTGGTGATCATGCTGACAAAAATTTAACCAAACTTGGGCTCTGCATTGGTTTGTACTAGTGGTGGTGACGATCAAGGTGACATAAGGTCAGAATAATAATATATTTTGATTTGTTTGAATGAATCTTTACAATATCAAAACAAAATTCCTTATCACATAGATTTTCCATGAAATCGTTTTCACTCCCATAAATTCATTTTATAACATGAAATTTTTTAATCTTCACTTATTGAAAATATTAGAAGAAATTGTATATTGATTACACCAAGAAACTCATGAAATGATATCAATATATCAAAGAAAAGATTTTTAGAAAATTAGCCTTTTACTCAGTGTGATGTGAGCTAAATTGAATTTTAAATATGTGTTGGTGCAGCTTGGAATGCTCGGAAGAACAAAAAAAACATTCAATTTCCATATGCTACAATTGAAAGGTGATGATACAGAAAGACAAGTATAAAAGGGGTGTGGCAATTATTTTTTCTCTCAATTTTGTGATGTTGCTTAAGTGGCGATCAACCATAAGTATGTCTAGTCAATTTTGGCGATCTTCGAAATATGAAAGTAGAAAATCTTAAGCACCCTTTCATAATGTAGGCAATTGTGATGATTTTGGTCCCCCAAAAAATAAAATTAAGGGAATTTGTGACAGAATATATATAGTTTTTTCAAAATATATTTCACAAAATGACGAAAATTCACCACTAAAAAAATCACTGGTTGTGGCATGGACTTGTCATCCAAAAGGGCACAATCGTTGATGGAACTTAAAGCTACTCCCCTAGGTAAACTAGCCCTGATGTACCTACCATTAGCAATGGAAATTGGCTAAAATGGAGATATGAAATATTTATTATAAATAAATTAAAAAAATTAAGCACCCTTCTAATAATATTTTGGCTACCTATTGGAACTGAATATACAGAAATCTGACAATTTATAGCACTTTCTCTTGGGGGAAGTCTGGCAATTGAAGAAAAAACCCCCAGAAACCACTTATTTTTCACATTTTTCTCTTCTTGAGTTTGCAAGGGAATTATTTTTTTTAAAACACACTTTGGTCAGTACCCACAGCAGCAGCAGCACGAGGGCAAGAGGTTCTCACGTTTCCTTCCTCCTCCTCTAAAGTCCTTAGCAGAAGACTTCAAATAATGAGAAAACAAAACAGATGGGTGACATAGTTGTGACCACTACTGCTACACTGACTCTACTGTTGCAGGGAAGCCATCTATCTCTGCAATGGTCTGCAGGAGAAGGAAGGAAGGAAAGAAGGAAAGCCTTGTTTGTCCTGATGGTGTAAGGAAAGGAAGCAGCTTTTCATCACACCAGATCCGGATAATGTCAAAGTTTCTCTGGAAAAACTAAAAATAAAAATAAAAGCATCACACAAAAAAATACTAGCTACCTTCATACTTAACTGTATTACAAGGCCATTATGGTAGTAGTATAGCTAGCCTAATGCTGGAGTTGTTGCCCTTAGACAACAACAACAACTTTGTATTTCACTTTCACTGCAAAAACAGGGAAAGAGAAAGAGGGTGTCTGAAGGAAGGAAAGGAAGGATTGGAGTTTAAGGTGGTGGGGGGGGGGAATTATGTATGTATGGGTCAGGACTATTAACATGACCTAACTAGTTGACCTGATTTTGTGTTGGATCAGTGGCAACCTAACACAACCATATTGTGTATGGGTGCTAGTTAGAATACTAGGAAGTACGCGCATGCATGAATGAATGAATGAATGATGGGAGTGATACTTACTCCCCCCATCAAGGTAGGGTCAGGCCCATGGCCAAGGTACAGCTTTTGTAATCATCCTTGTGTTGGCCGACGAAATGGATACCCCACCCACACATTCTTATCTGTGATCACCTTTTGCAGTTGGTAGGAGGAGCACCACCACCACCACCACCACCACCACAAAGCTATACACACTTTGTTCACCCACCTGTGAGCCAAGCCAGAGTGAACATCATTTTTATTGGGTCATTCATTCTCTCTAGCTTGCATCCCATCATAATTGTGATATTTCATTCATCCATCCATCCATCAATCAAATGAACCTTGGTGACATGCGAAGGCAGGGGGAGGGGGGGGTGGGGAGCTAGAGTGAACCAGCCCGCACTCATCAGCACACCATACTGGATTATGGATGGTGTGTGGATTCCAAACACACTTTTTTTTTTTGGGTTGTATTCCTGTCCCATAGCTAAAAAACATCCACATGCACCTACTACCTACCTGGTTAGCCATCAAGTACCTTACCTACCGACCTATCTACATAGTAATCACTTTAGGTTGTTCCTTCTTTACTTTCCTTTTGATACTTTACCCACTTATATATCTACTTACCTAGCTAGTGTGATGGGGAAGCAACAGGGTTTACTGGATAGGTTACCAAGGTAGACATTAGCACTCATTTTGTGATTCATTCACAACTAAAATTATAATGGGTTTCCATGGATGATGGTGCATAGGTGGGGGTGTCTTGCTCAGTCACATAAAAACCCCCAATGTGGTAACCCCAATGGCTTCCCTTGGTGCCTACCTAACGTTGGATGGGTTGCTTGTTGATGATATGGGGGAGGAGGAGTTGTGTTGCAATTATTATTGTTGTTGTTTGTTTGTTTGTATGTATGTATGTATGTATGTATGTAGGTAGAGAGGAATTGGTTGCCACTGTTCCATGGCTGTTGTTGTATAGGTGCAAATCAAACATTGTCTGCAAAGTGAAAAAAATTCTCTCCCTTTTTCATACATCTAATAATAAGTAGTAACTGCTGCAAAGGAAACCTGAAGTACTTCCTACTTTGTGTTTTTTCAACATGTCTATCTAGTAATAGTGTGTGTTTGAATCTGTTTTGCTGGATTGTCAGAGTACCAAACTTATATGCTACCTACTTTAAAAATGCTACTGTTTCTTGCTTTGACATATCAATTTGCCCCCCCTCAGAAACTACTATATTTGTGAGAGGGCTCTCTCTCCCTCTTTGTTTACTGCCTCTGCCTGTCAGGGAGAGACCACATAACCAACCATGGTAGTAGGTATAGCAGTGTTGTACTAGTATCGACTTTTGAACATACAAGACTTTTTGGTCCTGGTAGGGTATCCTATCCTATGACCGAGCATTTTATTCATATCTTCCTCATCTCTTCTCTTCTTCATTTTGAGTGATTTAAAATGTTGGTTGTTGTTATGGGAGCGCTAGCTAACTTGAGCTCTTCAATTCGTCTTTGAACAGTAGAGGCAAATTAATAAATTATAGAAGAGCAAGAAGAGAACTAATCTTTTCCAAGTTATAAAATTGCGCTTTTCTTCTCTTTTCCTCTCTTCTACCCCCCTCTTACTCTCAATGCTCATAACTTTCTCATTTCTTGTTCAATTTAAGTGATTTAAAGTGCTATAAGAGCACAAACCTTATGATCTACAAATAAATCTTTGAACCATAAAAGGCAATAGAGCGACTTTTAAAGACTTTTTTGGGTGTTTGATAATAGTCTTCCAAGTGTTCAGTGGTTTTTGGTTTCCACCATTTAACCCCCTCCCCCCCCTTACTTTGGAGGATCACATCTGACTCATTTCTTCCTCTTTTCAACGATTCAACTTTCTGTGGGTGCGCAAATAGTAGGGCTACCATTCCTTCTCTTTGAGCACGAAATTCAAAGGAGCACTCTCCAGAAATTCGCAGACCTCCGAGACACTAAGTGTTCGGTGACCAGCCTAGCTACACTATGGGTTTTTCTTTTGGTTTCTTCATACATGAGAAGGAACTAGTATGGGGTAACCCTTTGGGGGGGGCCGGGGGGGG
>Ga0116231_10004822_pt1 | contig 27040 bp, 23 predicted proteins | sample S1TSphgellanicum_2_FD_89695 | JGI IMG/M metagenome (GOLD analysis project Ga0116231, IMG submission 89695) | Host-associated microbial communities from peat moss isolated from Minnesota, USA - S1T2_Fd - Sphagnum magellanicum MG | ecosystem: Host-associated > Plants > Peat moss > Unclassified... | reverse complement strand
TGTTGTCGAAGGTTGAGTGGACCAAATTGGATGAAACAAATGATGAATTTTGTAACATAGTAGGTGCAATCAAAATGGTTAATTTATATTTTAAATGTTGATATTTATCAATAGGGGATTTGGTTTGAGATTATTAACTTCCATATATGTATATATGGTGTATAAATTTATTTTTCATATATTTTATAATTAAAAAATAATAATGAACTTCTAAAGTGCTAAATTATGGACTACCAACAACAAAAACAAATTACATAAAGATTTCAATTTGATCCAATTATTGAAATTATGGTTGTCAAGAACTCAAATTTAGTTAGATGATTTATCAATGAAATCAAGTTTTAAAATTTTCACACTATGTCAACTGAATATTATTATTTATGAACTTTTGTGTCATATTTGAAAACAATGGTTTTTTTATGAAGTCCATATCATGTTTATATATATATATGATGATGATATTGATCTTTATGGTGATCTGAACATAGATGCAAAGCAATTATTCAAAATCAATGGATTGTTATTGCTCGATGGTAAAAGGTAATTTTCATTATCCATAAAACTTATGGTTACGTACTTATTTTGACATTGGAAATCTACACTAAAAAGTTCTTTTCATGACAAAACTACAAAGTACAATACTCCAAATAGAACTATTAGAAAGTAAGTGCAAAACATTTCACAACATCATAACATAATTCCAAAAACTTCAAAAATCAAGAAGATGCAAAATAATAATAAATAAATAAAATATTCAAAACTAAAAATACAATTTGAAAATGAACTTGATTTTTTTTTAAAAGTCAGGAATATGTTTAATGCAAAATAGTATCTAATCATAAAACTAGTAAACTAGTCAATACATAAATAATAACTATGCGATATTAACCCCCTTAACACCCAACAACATAGACATCTCAAGTTTCGAAAAAATACAAAGGAAGTGGACTTATGAGGATGTTTTTATGTGTCACTTTTTAATCTCTTCAATCTATTGTATTTAGAAGGCACATCATCAAATGGATTTTTTCCTTTGCAAAAAGGCAAGGCATTTTGAAAAATGAAACATCAATTTTGATTAGCATTTCACTTTTTTTAATGCCCAACTTTTTTTTTCCATTTTTCTCCCTTGATACCTAGTGAATATCCCAAGTATCATCATGATATGCCAAGTATCATAGGGCAAAAAATGTTTTTTTTACCATTACTAGTGTTTTACATCAAGTAATGCCCTTCTCAAACACCCCTTCAATTTCACTTTGGACAAACGTTTATTTCAAGAACTCCCCATTCTTCAAGCCTTATTTCACATTAAACAAAACCATAAGAAATGCATGGAGCCTACCTGGGCAATGGATGGAATATTTGCAAATTAAAGGGTTTATGGTTTGTCCAATATGCTTATGTTGATTCAAAATGACATTGTTGTGTTGGTGCATTTGATCATATGTGATTTATTTGTGTTTCATTCATAATGGTGCTTTTTAAAAAGGTGAGTTCAATATTATATTAATTTGTAAGTGTTTGTAGTGTTAGTGATTGAATTGTTTTAGTCAACAAGTTCATGTTGAAATCTCCAATTATCATAATTGGACAATTTGAAAACAATATGAATAAAGGTTCCCAAAATCAAATTGAAAAATGGCATTTGCATTTTAGATGGTTTATTTAGTGCAATTATGTACAACACGTCTCATGTGTTGTCATTAAAAATGCATTAACAAATTTGCCATCCAAATTTGTGAATCTTGTTGTGGTTTGTGTTAATGATATGTTGTTATCATAAATATCATAGTTCCATGTTCATTATAACATGGCAAAAATATGAAATTTTTGTGACAAGGTGTTGGAAATATTTGAGTTTATATGGACAATTTCAATTCTTGTTTCATTTAATCAAAAAAATATGAAGATGCTAACAAATTTGGATATGCAAGAATTTTTTCAAAATGTAATCTTAAAGAATGGTGGTTGAAAGATTCTATAATCATAAGTTTTGAACATTACAATTTGAGAAAAATTGTTGCAAGTTTGTATTGTGCATTTGTTTTTAAAATGTAAATGTTATTTTGAATGAACCTCTGGTAACATTGTATATGTTGAACCATGTTTTGTTACACCAATTGAATCAATTACTAAACAATCAAAAGATAATCCTTGTGAAGGGTGTGTGGTGCATGTTGCAATTAATTGGATTGTGAATTGACTTTCATGATGGGATGGGAAGGATTAATCCCTATTTTGTATTTTAGCAATTTTACATTTGAATGGTGTCCATTTTTTGTCAAGCCTACGGAATTTTTCGTACATTTGTAAAAAATATTATTCGTGTGTTATGTATGATTCAAAGATAATGAAAAAGTGTCCACATTAAATATTTTTAAATATTTTTAAATATAATATTAAAATTTTCATTAACACCATTCATGAGACCATCACATGTTTTATAATTCTTTACACACAATTCCAATAACATTTTTCTCTTGATGAAAACTTCGTAATGCAAACAAGTTATTTGAAATTGTAGATTTGATCAATTTAAAATGACATGAGCATGTTTGTGAATGAACATTGCCTACCAAGAATGTAATGTTTGGGTTAATGTCTTTTGAAATACATTTTTGTTATGTATAATTGTTTTGGCATTTGTGTAAAATAAATGTAGCAAAATATATTTTTTAATTACAAGAATAAATGAAGCTTTGGGGGGGAAAAATGCAAAATAATCCTTAATAACTTTGGAAAGGAATTGAACCCCCACAACAAAAGAATCTATGTGCCCCTCCCCTTCATCTTCCTAAAATCGAAAGAAAAAGAAAAAAAAGAAAAAAAGTGATTTGAAAGGAGTATAATTCACCTATATGTTGTTTTCATAGTATCATAATACCTTGGTAGCTTCAACATTAATACAATTATTTTATAATTTGTCCAAAAAAAAATTTAATTCATTTTTTAATCTGCCAAATTTTCAAAAAAATTGCTTAAGATGTGAAAGTTTGATCTTTGGTCATCTTGACAAGAAGATACTAAATATAGGTCCACCTGACCATTGAAACAATTCAACTTGTTTTACAAAAGTACCTTAGAATAATTTTATTTCTTACTATCAAAAAAATCAAAATTAAATCCAAGTGCCGAACCAAAACTAAAATTAAATTAATTATTTGACATTCATGTGCTAAATCCACCAAAGTGTTATTATATTTGGTCAATTTTGACTGGCCCCAATATTTTTAGTTACATTTAACTTCTAACTGCAAAAAATGTAACTTTTCATGTTAGTTGACTACCATGTTTAACATATAAGTTTTTGTTGGGAGGACAAATTTTAGGGAAAGGAAAATGTGAAATGGTCACATTATACAAGCTTAAAATCAATTTACATATTGATCAATTTTTTTTTCAAATTATTAATTAATTATTAGGTTTGGAATTATTATAACTTTCATGACTTAGGGTAGTCTATTGTAATAATGTCATATGAACAATTTTAAGAATCTTATTATAGTGTACCATAATTATGATGGTTTTCAACAAGCTCAATGTAATATTTTCAGAAAAAATAATTCCTAGGGTAAGACGACAACCCTTTAAGTCCTTCATATGAGTTCATACCTCATTCACTTGTTAAGTTCAGTCTTACCTCATGCACATGAAGGTCTTCCATGGCTTTTTTTCATTAGGATTGTGGTGCAAATCATTGGTGTATGAACATTAGTGTAAATGGTGAAACATGAAAACCCACAATCATAATAGCAAGCTATGTTTTTCTATTTTGATCTAAAATTTGAACTTTTATATCAAAAATTGCATATGGAGTACAAATATGCATGAAGAAACTAAACACACAAACATTCAATGTGCTAATAGGTTCCTATTAACACACATTGTTGTAATTCAATTCAATTACACAAATACAAGTACAAAAACAAAATATTTCAATTCTTAATCTAAAACAATATAAAACATAAAATGCTCAACCATATTCGAAATGTAATACAAAGTAGCAAAAACATAATGGTTCAAGAAGTGAAACAAACTTCCCTTTATCTTTTTATTTTCATTTCAATGTAAACTTTTATGTCAAAAATTACATCTAAAGTACAAACATGCATGCAATATTGAATACACAAACATAAGCAATGTTAACAAGTTATATTTCTACTAAGACACATGTTTTATAGTTCAATTTGAAGATCATGTGGTGGCAATAAATCATGAATTAACTTGTGAGTTTTTTTATGTATCCATTTATCAATTGTTGTCCTAATCGAAATTCAAATAAAATATGCCCTCTTTGTTCAATGCTCGAATTGTTTTAGATGACTAATTATAATTCATTATGATGGTTGTTGTTGAGTCTAACAAAGGTTTAGACAAGAAGTTTTTCAACTTGGAAGTTGTAAAAATATTGGTGGTTCATTATAATGTTTTTTTTATATGGAGCATGGTCAGCAAACAACAACATGGATAGGGAAAAACAATGTCATGGAAACAAAAACTTTTGAAAATAACAAATTACTTGCCATTGTACAATGTCATTCTAAATTTTCATTTGAATGGAACTAAATTTTCACAAAACAATTAATATTTACTTTTTCATCATTCGATCATCACTAATAATGCACAACAACATGAAGCCCAAATACTATTTAGGTTTTTTCCTAGGTCATTTGTTGGTTTCACTTTTGGTTTTATTAATTCCACTTGTGATATGAATCACTAATCTAAATTTTGGAACACGAAAATGATGTAAATCAATGATGAAAAAAAATAAAATTATCATATGGTAGATAAATTTTGAGACAAAAAATTACTAAAATAAAATTACCAACCAAAACAATAGTTGAAAATGCTACATTATTTTGGTTATGCCTTCATCAAATAGCCTTATTAAGCATATTGCACCACTAAAAATGTAAAACAAGAAAACAAATAAGAAAAAAACTTACATTGTGTACGAACAAACATTTTAACCATTAAAACAATGCAAATTTACACCAAAAAAACAACTCATATTAGACTTGTCTAACATTTAGGGGTTAAAAAAAGGTTCCTCCTTCAAAATGGAAGATGTTCCTATTGAACGCCAATAAATCTTAAATTTTTAAGGTAGTTTCTAACTACATTAAGAAAATTTTCATGAAACATATATATATATATATGGAAATCCATCCATAATAAGTATAAGGCATGTTGAAACAAATGTAAACACATGAGATGAAAACTAAAACAATCAAAATAGTAGTAATGAAGTAAAAGACCTAATGTTAAAAGGGCATCCTTTGCCACAAATTAGCTTGTGATGGAGGTGCATTAGCTAATATGTGTGGAAGAGATAAAAAATTATGACTAGACATGGTAGCCTGTTGAAGAATTGTGATGGTTTATGCATGCTGGAGGGTTATATAAGCATCGAAGGTACTAAAGAGGTCTATTGATGGTAAGCTATATTGGCATGTACACAAAAAGTCAAAAAAAATAAAATCAAGGATGGAAACAACCATAGGTCTTTATGGCAAAAGGAATGAACTCATCTCTCAACGTTCATTTTGTGTAAGATCATGCCTTGTCTTTAACAGCAACTATTGTTGCATGCGGTGTGGTTGTCGAAACATGCTACACCGAATTTGTATGAATCAGATTAGTAATACAACATTCGCCAAGGTTCAAAAATCATCTTTGATGATGACAATATTCATTCATCTTCATATATGCCGGGGAAAAGGTGGGAAACCTTTTTCTATATGTGAGTTCCATTCTCCAATGCGATAGCTATAACGATATTTCGAAGTGTATCATGGGCTACAATGCATTCACTTTCGCACATACAACATAACGAATGGATACCCAAATCATCGATGGTATGATCACATTAGCATCATGAAAGATGTGCAACTGTAGGATGTGGTATACCAAGACACATATGTAATGTTGTAAGGAAATGGGTTGAAGACAAACGAAATGAAAAGGCACTATAACAAGCTAATAATCAAACCCTTGTTATTGAGCTTGCATAAAAGTGAAGACATGTTCCCATGACATCTGAAGAAGCGTTGACTAGAAACGAAGTAAATTCCAATTCATGCAGTTAATCCATAAAAAAAAATTCACATTTGAGAGTAGGATTGCACCATGCACTAGATTTTTAAATGGTAAAACATGTGATCAAACGACCTCAAATGTTTCGAATGTTAATGCCATGGAGTTCAATCATTTGAATGTTCATCCATAACTTGTAATAAATTTGTACTTAATTTTTAATTTAGTTTTAGTTCATTTTTGGTTAGCTTTCAATTAAGTTTTAGTTCATTTTTAGTTAAATCGTAACTCATATTCAGTTCATTTTTAATGAATTTAAAACTCATTTTCAATTAAATCTAAGTTCACTATTAATTGAATTTTAATTCATTTTTAATTGAATTTTAGTTCACTCATAATATACATATGACTGCATATGGGCACACATGGGTGAACATGGGCCACATGTAGATTGAAAACTTTCTTGAGTTAGGTGTTCAAGGGGTATAAATAAAGGTAGAATTTTTTATTACTTTCAATTTGTTCAACACTAATTTTGGGTATGTTTCTTATCATAACCTTGTTTTTTTTTTAATTTTTTGTTTGTAATAAAATCTTGTTGAATTCTTATTTCGCACATGTTGTATTCTTGTGTTTGTTTGTTTTGTTTCATGATTTGGATTTAGAATTAAATCTGTTTTTTTTTTATTTTGATTAAATTTCTTTTGTAGTCTTGATTTTTTTTCATGCCTATGACATCAAATAACATCGCATGAATATCCCATTGTGCTACTTCGAAAAAAATACATCAATCTCTACATGTGCCACCACATCAAAAAGAGTAAGATGATCATCCTGCTGGAAACAAGAGATTAATATAAGGGCGATCAAAGTCCAACATTCTAAAAAGACATAAGCAACAAGTCGAACCATTGAAAAAACACTTAACCCATTAAAAAGCAATATGGGTGATCAAAGTCCAACATTCTAAAAGGGCGTAAACAACAAGTCGAACCATTGAAAAAATGCTTAACCCATTAAAAAACAAAAAGAATGATCTATCGATGAGCCAAATGGTGCCTTACAATTGAGAAGAGGCATGGTTGAATTTGTTATTCTTGACGTTTGGGTTTCACCCTACCAAGGTGACACAATTCTAGGTAGTTTGGTGCCCATTCCACAATACAATACAATCCAACAAAACCTTAATTTAGTGAGATGGAAGAAGAAAACTCTAATAGTGAACACCCTGCAAAAAAAACCTTAATTTTTGGGTGTGGGAGGATGAAGAAAACCCTAATAGTACAGCACACTCCAACAAACCCTAATTGGGTGGGAAGGAAGAAGGAAACCCTAATATTGCTAATGCTCCTGTTGCTGTGAACACCACGACGATGGTGGAGGATTTGTGTATCAATACCTTGCTTGCGGTTGCAATGGAGGAGGCGATGGCAAGTATAGGAGCATCCGACGATCAAGTCTCTCCATTCTCCACGCAACAACCGTACCCGGAGCCTCACATTATAGCACCAGCAACGGAGGAGCAGCAGCAGCAGCAGAAGAAGAAAAAGAAGACTTCGTCTTCCAAGAGACACAGGACTGCTGATGTTGATGATGCCCCCGGGGAAGCAAATCGGCGGGAGTACTACGAGTGGAGTCATGGCGCCGTGCATTCCTTGCTCGACATCTACGAGGAGAAGTACTTGGCCTTGCAAAGGGGGAACTTGCGGGGTCGCCATTGGCACGAGGTGGCACTCCATGTTAGCGCTCGTGAGGATGGTTCCAAGTCTGCCAAGACCAGCAAGCAATGCAAAATGAAAATCGAGAACCTTAAGCGCCGGTATAAGGTACGTCGCTCTCTGCTAGACTTTCTTCAACTCCTGTCAAGAGGATTGATTTCTGGAAAAAAAATCACCTCCGAAAGTCACATATCTCAGAGGTCAACACCACGCTCAACCTGCCACAAATGTCCACACATTAAGCAGGGCTTTTGTAACCCTAGTGTGGTTCTCAGTTCAGATTGCCATCCTTGCACTGTGATCTAAATATTTTTCTCAACAGGGCTCGTAAACCCTAATTTTGCCATCAGATTTAGAAATTCTGAGAATGCTTTTTTTCTCAGTTTTGAATCTTCAGAAAGCATCATGTCAAAAGATTTAAACCCTATTTTGTCAACAGATTTGGAAATTCTCAGAATGCTTTTTACAGTTTTGAAATCATCATCAGAAAGCATCATATCATAAGATGAAACTGTCAGAAGTGTGCAGTTCAAAACCCATAGGTATGGACGCGTCTTTTGTAGGATAATTCATTTACTGTGTTCAATTCCATAGCCATAAACAGACAATGTGACCAAAAGAAGTTTGCACCAAAAAGAATTTAGGAAGTTCTATGATTTTTTGGTGTGCCTATTGAATACATTGGTGCACTGGTTTATGTGTAATCTAGATGGAGAAAACACACAGAGTTGGCAACCCTGTATCAGCAGGTAGCAACTGTTGTTGGCCTTACTATGACCGACTGGACAGTATGCTGGGGTTCACACCTAAGAGTAATGTGGGGATACAAAAGGAATGTGGTGATACTCTTTCGAATTCAGATCCTCTGTTGTCACGTGATGTCAATCTCAAGCTAAAAGCAAGACTCAGCACCGATCCAACTACAGAATTCCAGGGAGAAAGTGAAATGCCAAGTGGGATAGGAAAGTATGAAGAAAGGGATGTGTCAGCAGATGGTGGGGAAGGCAATCCTGAACAGCTTCCAGAAACAGCTCCTGTTCACCACAAAGACAGCAAGACTGATGCAAGTGAGGTCAACACCATACTCAACCTGCCAGGCACCTCAGGAGTCAAGCAACAAAGCAAGCCTCCTGTGCAAAGTCCACTCACAAATCCAGGTGTTTTGCTGGTATGCATCATGTTTGCTCTGCCCAATTCTTCAGCTTCTATTCCATCTTTTGTGGAAGTTATGCTATTTTATGTGGGTATGCTTTACTGCTATCCGCTCATGACATTTTTGGAGGGCTTTTTGAAGCTGATATACATTTTAGGGTGCACCTGTAACTACTGGTTGCTGGCACCTGAAGCCAGTGGAAGTTTCAAGAAGTTGGGAGAAGTTTTCTGCATTGGGTTAGCCGCAGCTCTTTTATGTTGGGTTGAAGTAGTCTGCAGCCAGACAGAGCAACCATCAGTGATGAGTGGTGATTTGGTTATCTGAGTGGACATAATGAGAGCTTGTTATTGAAAGAATCATAAACCAATACACCAAACCAGTGCTTGTTGAGGGATCTTGCAGCAGTGAACAGTAATGTAAAGTGTTACACTGCAACAGGCCAATAGTATCACAGCATTTGCAGAGGTGTTAGTACGCATAGAGCAAGCCAAGATGGAGTTGCACAAAGATCTGGAGCGGCAACGCACTGAAGCTGACCTGCGGCGTACTGAAATGGTGCTTCAGAATCAGCTGGAAATTGCAAAGCTCTTTGCAAACAGCCAAAAGTGCAGAGCACGGTCACCATCTTTGTCTGAGTCAGAATGAGGTGAGGAAAGCTCATGCAAACTCTGTTTTACAAATTTCAAAATTTTCCTGCTCTTCTTCTGTTCAGTGATTTTCTACCACACTGTCTCTATGTCTCTTGGCTGCATGGATCTGATCTTGGTTCAGACATCCCAGCAATTTTGAGTTTTACTTTTGATTTATTTCGGTTTCTCTGGGTTGCTCTTTTAACAAAAAATTAACCTTTCATGTAACTTGCACTAAGAATAGTCTTCTTTCTTGAATGCTAAGCTGTTTATGGTCTTTGTCTACTGGTTGCAGTGAAGGACTTTGGATTTGGATGGTTCCACCATCCTAGAAGTTTCATTCTCAGGTACCAAGTTCTGACTTCCCAATGTGAATATGTGAGGTGGTTCCAACTTGACAGGGCAAATGCCCTCAGATGGAGGTTAAGGCTCTTCGTGAAACCACATACATGTAATTTTCTGCATAAATTTCCTGTTAAACTCTGAGTGAACAGTCGGTATATGTCTACATTGATACAAGGGCATTTTTGAAATGCTGCCTAATGAACTCTCTGCCCCTCTGAAAGGAGTTGGATTTAGTGAGGTGCTATGCTGCTTTCAGTCCACAGGCCTGAATGAGATACAAGAGCAGCAGTGGCATGCTTGTGTGCCCCCCTCCCGCCCCCCCCTCAGGTGCAGACAGCAGTTGACTGAACAGGAATTGACTGAGGATGCAGCAGCAAACAAGAGGTGGGAGTAGATGAACTATGTTCATTCCATTCCTTTTCAGTGTGACAAGGGTGAGGTTGCTCACCTACCTCAGATCACTCAAGCCTGCACCTTGTCCAATAAAGGCTTCTAGCAGTCTTGCTCTGAGCTGTTCAGCATATGGAGAAACGGTGGTTCCATTGTGGATGCAACATGGTCCCCAAAGCATTTCTGGATAAAGAACCAAGCTGGGTTCTTAAAAGAATTAAGCCTTTGTGATGATTCTCAATTCCTGCTCCAAAACTTTACAGAGGGGAACCCTGAGTTTCTGATTGGAGGTGAAAACCTGTAATCGTCATGTGTGGGTAATAAGAGCATGCAAGAGTTGTAGAATGGGTATGCAGGTCTTGTTGCAGTTGGGAGCAAACATAACCTCTTCAAAGGGGATGTCCATCTCAAGTTATTAGACTATCAAGCCCATTTGTCAAAGCCCTAGATAATAAGTGTCCTTCTTGATGGGCACTTGTTGAATGCAAAGCTCTGCATTCAGCTCAAATAGTGTTGTGGAGCCTAGTCCGTATTAGTCATACGGAAATTTATTACTAGACATGGGCATTCTTAAAAAGGATCTTTATGTGTAATAGTAATTTAAATTCTTAATAGATTCAATGCATGTTGTGATATCTACATGTGTGGGCATTCCAAGGAATTGAATGATTGACGAATTTGGTGAACAAAGCTTGTAAACAATGTTTTGGTAGATGCAATTCATTCTATGAAGTCATATTCTTGATTTGGTGTCATGGAGAATGCCAAATTCTAACTCTCTTTTGTTTTGTCAAAATGGGTGGGGAAGATTAAGTGTAATTTTGTTATACATGGCAACATTTTCACAAGGATACTAGTAGTAGGCATTTGATCACCTAATCTTTGGGCATTTAAAGTCTTATGAGCTTTCAAGGCCTTTTGCCATCTTAATGTGGGAAGGATCTTATTGGAACATTATTGTGTTATGAAAATATTTGTTGCCATTGTAAATAGTCACAACAATTTGTTGTAACCCAATTGGAAACAAATTACATCTAGGTGTTGTATCTAGTTGCGATATTGATGTTTGTGCATGTGGTAGGACTAGGGTGGTGAAGTGGTGGATGCTAATGGTTATATTCTTTGGAGGAGGAAAATGAATTATTGCAATCGAGATGTTACTTTTGGTAGTTTTCCAAATTTTAGGGTGCAAATGGACTATAATGAATCACTCAAAACACGTTTTATGTTTTTTTCCATTTCTCTAAATGAAATAAATGCCAAACATTTACAATCATAAAAACACATTTACGAAATTTGCAAGCTCATTTTGCAATTGATTCAAACACCAAAGTTTTATTTGTAAGCTTTCAATAAGCCAATTAATGCCTAAAGAAGTGAGATTAAAAAGTGATAATAACCAATGTTGTTCAATTCATTTTTTTTCCAAAAGAACCTCCAATCTCAATTTTGACATATCGAAAAAGTTTTGGTAGGTTCTTTAAGCATAAGTTTGGTCCTAGTTTTTTACAATTTTTAAACATGCGATTCTAATTTTGACCATTTAAAAAAATTCAAAAACCTTTGGGCTTGGACTAATAGCATGGTTTTAGTTCCATGTGCAAACTACTATTCCCCATGATTGGAAAATTTATAGGTGTGAAATTGTATAACAAGTTAAAACTGAAAAATGTGAAGCTAGGGCAATTAAGTGTACCAAAGAAGCCCAAATTTGTAAACATCCTTTTATTGCCTTTCGAGCTCAAATAGATGTTATAACTTTCCACATGACACATCCAATGCCATAAACATGGCTCAAATTCATCAAGAAAGAAATGAGTAAGATACACCTTTTGGAAGCAAAGGGGGTAAGTGTTTGATGATAGGATAATTTAAATAATTTGTGTTTTGAAGCTTAAGATATTCAAACATTGGTCTCTTGTATATTGAGTTCAAAGAGATTTTGTAAAATTTTAGTTGGTGCAACCATAATCCTTAAAATCATTCAAAAGGGCCAAGAAATGAGGAAGATTTAAAATTTAAAAGTAAAAAAGCTTTATGGTTTTTTTCCTTTGAACAAGCTTGTCCTCTTCTTGCTTTTTTTTTGCCCTTTGTTTCTCAATATTAAAGATGTTTTGTAAGCCTTCCCTTGGCGCACACATAGCTAAGAAGATTTTTAGAAGAAAAACAAGAAAACAAGAAAATATGGTAAGTGTTTAGCGATAATGTAATGTTTGAGAATAAACATAGTTACCTTATTGAGATTGACAACAAAGTAAAGCCAATCAACTAACTATAAGTTCAACCTACTTGGTGACTTCTAAAAAAACTTCAAAATGTTGAATTTCAAGGTGTAGTCCTTGTGTCAATTCCACCAATTTAAGGTCCTTTCAATTGTTCCTCGACAACTATTTGTCACATAGAAAATTATTTTTCTCATTGCTCTTAATGTTCCTTATGTTCCTTATGTTCCTTCATCAATGCCCCCCATCATTCATTTGTTGCTTGATTTTTAAAAAAAATCGTACCTCCATGTTTTCACTATTGTTTTCAATGTCCCCCCATTGTCTTTCATTTTTCATTCATTGCCCTAAAAAAATCTTTTAAAAAAAAATAGTTGCACCATGGCATCTTTCAATTGATCCCAACATGCCTTGTCACCCCTTGTTGTCCCTCATCATTATCATGTCATTCTTCATTGTGCCTTATTGGTAGCTTGTCATTCATTATGTTATCTTCCATTGTTGGATTGTCATTCTCAATGGTTAGCTTGTCATTCACTATGTGATCTTTCATTGTTGGCTTGCCATTCTCAATGGTTAGCTTGTCATTCACTATGCGATCTTCCATTTTTGGATTGCCATTCTCAATGGTTAGCTTGTCATTCACTATGTGCTCTTCCATTGTTGGATTGCCATTCTCAATGGTTAGCTTGTCATTCATTGTGTGATCTTCCATTGTTGGCTTGCCATTTCTCAATAATTAGCTTGTTGTTAGTCCGCCATTCTTGGTCTCCCCAATCACACAAGAATGCTTGAATTTGTTGAGACAATGAGACATGAATGTGCACACAAGGACATTCATGAGGTGTGGGAATCAATCCGGTAGCATTTTTGAATGATGGACCAATTGACCAAATTTGAACAAGCCGATACACTAATTTCAACTCACTCTTGGATGATTTATTATCATTGTATTGTTTTTAAAATTTTAAATCTTTTATTTTTGTACTTAATTTATTTATAAGCAATATATTCTAGTTCTTCTTATGGATTAATATTTTTTTTGGGTGTTGATTGATTTGCAAGTTTTGTTCGTTTTTGAAGGAGGTCTTTGATAATGAGCTACAATAATAATAATAGGTCTTGATTAGGGATCTCACATTTCATTTCATTTCATTTTGGAAAGAAAGTTATTTTTACATATAGTTTCTATTTGTTCATTTTCAAGTCATCATTTCCAAATTTTGCATGTAAAAGAGAACGGTTCAATTAGGAATGTCATATGTGTGTATATATATATATTTTTGACAATTTTGTGAGGTAGCCACATTGGCAATCTTTCATTCACAAGAGGAATTAGCCAAATTTGGCAATATTTCAAAATATTAACGTAAGAGAATCTTAACCACAATTTCATGTTGTAGGCAGTTATGGCGATTTTTGGCGAGTTGTTTTTAGGATTTTTTTTTTTTTTTGGGGGGAAGGGAGTTTTGACAGAATATTCTTTTTTTGGATTTTTTTTTAAAAAAAATTATTTATTTATTGGCAAAATGGCGAAAGTTCTCCACAAAAGAATCAGTAGAATTTTTTTAAGATTCCTGCTCTAATGATTGAAGATGCTAGATCCTTGGAATCCTGCTTGTCTCCCTGTACATCATCTTCCAGCTTGGGTTCATGCAGTGATCACATGAGAGCTATGAGCATGATGAATGTGCAGCTGGTGCTGCAGTTTGAGTTTCTGAGTTTGCTTGTTTGGAGGGGGATTGGGGTGTTCTGAGCTTCACCCACTCTGAGTCTGGCACAAAGGGAACATAAGCAGAGAAATTTAAGAATCCTGCTATTATTGATTAAGATGCTAATACCTGGATTAGCTTGACTCCCTTCGAATCATCTTCCTTCCAGCTTGGTTTCATGCAGTGATCACATGATAGTAATGAGCATGATGAATGTGCAGCTGGTGTGCACCCAGTCAGCTGCTGCTGCCAGTTTGAGTTTGTAATTTTGCTTGTTTGAAGGGGAGATTGGGGTGTCCTGAGCTTCACCCACTCTTCTGGCACAAAAGGAACATACCCTAAACCATCACTTGTCTTCGGAAACCACCCCAGGAGTTGTTGTAGGGTTTAGGGTTTAAGGTTTTAGGGTTGATTGTTTTTGGTTTTTTTCCATTTTTACATCAAGTTTTGAACCAAGGCGAGGGGTTTGTGATGGACTCAGCCGCGACACAAGAGGCGCCAGAATTAGCAGTGCGGTGCTTGCTGGATAATGTGCAAGGCCTTGTGGATGCCCTTTCGTGCATTCGGTGGAAGAAACAGCAAGTAATCTTTTAAAAATTCTGCTATTCTCCCCTGATTTTGTTTCAAAAGGAATAGAGAATTTGGTGAAGGATACGTATCTGGTTCTTGCAATAGAGAGAGAGCTGCATTCCTTTCTTTTTTTTTCAGTCTGATTTATTAGTGATGATGATAATCAGAGAGATCTACACAAACCCTTTTGAAGGTGGTCAAGGTGTTTCTTATAAAAGGGTCTTGGACGCTGTGATTTGGTTATTTGTGCAGGATGCAATCTGTGAGCTTTCAGAACACGGCATGGTTATCACAGTGGAGGAGTGGACATGTCTCCAAGCCCGTGTATACTTCCGGAAAGAGGTTCTTCCCACTTGCTTCCCTTGATGTTTCTTTATATGTGAGACTTTAACCCTAAACCCTAAACCCTTAACTGCTTGGGGTTGCTGGTCTTCTACAGCTTTTCAGAGAATATCAATATCAAGCAGGTGTGCGGCCTCGATTTGGGGTCAGCTTGGCTCTATTGATTGATTGCTTGCATACATTTACTTCTTCCACTGGCACCACTGCTCTGGAGCTCTGCTATCCAGGCCCTGACATGCAGTTGCTTCTCAAGTTTGTTTGTCGACTCCTCTTGTTTTCTTTCAAGATTTTGTAATTTTTGCCTTTTTTATTTCATCCCTGTTTCATATGCCAACTGTGCTAGATGTAGCAAGACTGCACATTCTCAGTTCCTTCATTTCTAGACCTTGTGTGGATGCATGCATGAGTTGGTCTGTGATATTTTTCAGGTTGATAGATGCAAACAATTCATGCATAAACGCAGAGATCCGGACACGTATTCCAGAGAGCATACCTCGAGAATACATCATTGATGATGAAGGCAACCTTCCTATTTCATTTGCTGTTAAGGTACATACCCATGTACTTGAGGCATGTATGTTATCTGTTTGTTGTCTCTTTTTTCTACCTATTGATAGGTTCTCTTGCAAAGCCCCTTGACATGTGAACACAGCACAGTCAGCAGCGTTGAAGGAAGTGATTGATGACTTGGAGTGGCCTGGATCAAACATCACTATAACTCTCTCTCCTGCACCTCCTGGAGTTAGCTTTCGGGGTGAGGGCCATGGTGATCTTCAGGTTTACTTCTCTCATTTCCTGTCAGTTAATAAGTTCTTTATGAGCCTTCCACCTTTGAAGAACCATTTGGGGCTCAAATTGGGTTCTGAGAGCCCAGACATTGCCCACATTGAAATCCTCAGTGTTTCTTGTATGAGTGGCAAATGCCCTTTGTCACCTGCTCACTCCGACAGAATTGCTAGTCTGTTTCATGGTTCTACATTAATCCTAGACATGTTAACTGTAAAAGTTCCTCTCAGCAAGCATATGAGGAGAATGCACTCCAGAATTTAGGATTCCTGCCACCTAGGATCTTGAAAGACAGCTGGAGTCTGCCAGATTGGGATACAGTAGTTTCATATTTGTAAAGTATCCGTGCACAGTCTGACATGCCTTTTTAACCACAATGCTTGGCAGATTGACCTCCCCTATGACACAAAACAGGACCTATTTATTGCTTTCCAGTGCAACCGCCATGTATCACACAGGTTTCAGACGTGTACTCCTGTGTGCAGCTGTTTTTTTCCTGTGATTCAGAAACGAAAACATGAAAAAAAGTTCTCTCAGAAATCTCATAGCAGGTGTTTGCTAACTGTCAGTAGGTATGCAGGTACAAATACAAATTCTTGAGAGCCACAACATCACAAATCCCAAACAGCATATTGAAGGATAACAGGGGCAGCAAAGTCACCATTGGCAGCACTGGCCTTCTCAAAGTGCAGCACCTCATCTCAGTCCGGCCTACACATGCTCAACAGCACCATTACATGGACCCTTCACAAGTGCATGCCCGGGTTTCATACATTGAGTTTTATGTGATGCCAGATGAAGATGATAACAATGAGGGCACTCAATAGGTGAATGCTCTATTTGAGTTTTGGGAAATCATGCAATGATCTCCACTTTGGTACAGATATAATCTGGGGAAGTGTGACCGAATGCTTCACCATGGCTAACCTGATGGCTGTGCATGTCAAGCCACCTCCCCAGACTAGAGGCATTTGGGGCATTCAGGAGATATCAGATACAAATTCCACTTCATTGCAATAACAAGGTTGCAATCTTTGATGAATGCACTTTGTTGTGGTATTCTTTTCTGCAACAAGTAGACAGGAGACATGATTAAAGCCACTGTCCTTGAATGTCCAAGACTGAGCAGGCATGAACAACCATAGAAGAAGTCGTATTCTGAAGCTAGCCTTGAACCCCAAAACCTAGGAACCTGGCTCTAGGCCAAGAATCCAAGTAATTCATCTTTGGAACTTGGAACTGGTCAAATTAGCTTGTCAGAGTGGGCGCATTACTCCATGCTCCTATTTTTTTGTACAGGTCCACACATTTTAGCTGGTCAGTGTCCAGCATTTCCAGATTTTGTGTCCTGATGAAGGTAGTTTGAGATCTGGAGAATGTCATCCTGATCCATGTACAGGATCGATGGACTAATTTTAATTTTGAACTGCAAGATGGCGAAGATCTGTAATGTCATCAACTTTGAGAAATAGGATGCCTGAACTCTTCAGATGAACATCTTTTGGTAATATTCTAAATTGCAGTCCTTCCAAAACTTCCTTGAGGTTTCTTGCTGGGCCCCCCTTGAGGGGCTTGGTAAAGTACACACCACCTTAATATAAGAATGACCTAAGATTCCAATCAACTGAGACTAAAGAGCATACTGAAGATGCATGTATTGTTGCTGAATCATGCAAATGACCACTTCCCACCAACATTGCACCAACATGAGTCATTTAACTGCATGCAGATTGATCAATCTACAAAGAACACAAGCTCCAAAAACGAGACCTCTCAATTAGAGGCAGTAGAGGATGGATTGCTGTGGTTCTAGATGAAAGAACTTAGGTACCTAGGCAGATTCCAAATCTGAAATATACAAGACCCTAAAAGCAAGAGCATCAAAACTGCAGATACTCAATCCCATTCGAGCCACAGAGGAACAAATCTTGAAGTGGAGCATTATAAAGTTACATCTGGGATCACAATCTTCCAAAATACAAACAAGTTCACTTAAATTTCCACTGAGGTCTGTGAGCAATCGAGCCAAAGCAAGCTTTAGTACCATCCCTTTCTTTCCAAAAGATTACAACCATACAAGAATATCAGACATAAGTAGGTCCACATGTTCAAACATAGCAGGTGCCAAGAGAACTGAAATTTCGGATTAGACTAGTTTGAAACCCTAACAAGATCTTGCCTCAGATAAGGTGTCAGAGTGTAGAAAGTGTGAACCTTAGTGGCAAGTCTAGAAAGACTCATGAAAGCTTCAATGCTGCTTGCAATAAGTGAAACATGCACAGTGAGGAGAGATCCTTGAAACTCTGATGATAATACAAAACAATGATCAGGAAAGCTTGATCTGTTTCCAATGGTGATTTGGGAGTGGTTTGAGAGAATCAATTTCCATCCAGCCCATGTCTAAGCTATTGAGTTTGGCCTTGGCGATCATTTCCTTTCTGTTGTTTTCCTTCAAATAGCGGTAACCCTTGTCCGTGCCGTAAAGCCAGTCACAGTATGTGAAAACAGATGCGAAATTGCTCTGGCTCTTACCTCCTACAAAATGATGGTAGTCGTGATACTCCGCACCTCCGTAGAAGGGGATGAGCTTTGTGGGATTCCAGGGGAAATCGTACCCGCTGTGGGTATCGATGGCTTCCAACTGCCGCAGTGCGATCCAGATCCAGAGTGTGATGATGTGCCCCGGCACCATCGCCGGCCCCATGAACGTCGGCACTCCCAGCAAGATGATCTCTGCCCAATGTGCATAGGGAGCCGCGAAGCTCATCGGGGACATGAACTCGTGATGCACACGGTGGATATTCTCGTACAACCAACCCTGATGCAACCAACGATGAATCCAATAGTTCAAGTAATCCTCAACAACCAAATACACAAAGAGATGTAAGACGACTTCAGCGAAAGACGGCAGCGGAAACCCCATCCTAACCCCGACGAACCGGACGGCAGGGAACGAAGACAGCTGCAACGGCAAAACCACCGTGAAGAACAAGAGCATCACGGACTTGTAGCACTTCCATACGGCGTCTCTGGAATTATGCACCCCGGGTTGCAGCTTGTATTTCTCAGCCGCTCGGACTTGCAACACGTCAAGCAAAACCGACGGCAATGGCGCCAGGTTGAAGATGATGAAGAGGAAGACGATATTGTAACAGTAGAGAATATAATCGCTCACTCCCGATGTGTGTCTGAACCATTGAAGCTCCAGGTACGTCAGATTCCTTCCCAATGACTCTTGGGCGTCCACGACAGACGCGAAGGGCAACATTGCGGAACGAGCGCCCGCCAAGTCTTGCCGCTTACGGTTCTTGCGCTTCACCTTGTTTTTTTCTTTTCTACTTTCTATTAGGCAGCGAGGCCTGCGCACATAGACAGGGGCGAAAAAAAAAAGACTTGCTGAGCGATGGAGGAACAAGCTAGAGAACGTTGCGCGTCCGCGCTGGGCTGTCGCTCAGTCTCGACTTCCGTGACAGGCCGACGAGGAGCTCTGTAGCAGTGCCGAGAGCCTTGGGTGCATGTGCCGGTGACGGGGTCGTAGAGAGACAGATGGGTGGCGCACAAGATTGTGAAAACCTTGGGTTCTGCTTGCTTGCCTGCTCCTCGAAATCCGCTGGCAGAAAGGGAGGCAGGCCGATCAAATGTGCACAAGCGCACATTGTTTGCCCACCTTTTTAGCTGCTCCATCTAATTTTCTCTCCATGACCCAGGCAATTTGTTAAAAAAAAGATTCCATACATGGGCAGAACCTATCCTAGAAGCTTGTCCCTAAAAAAAAACACGTTAGAATAAAGCATGTGAGGAGTGCCAATGTTTTTTTTTTTTTTGAAGGGGTGAGCCAATTGGGTGGCGCAAACATGCCCCCAAGGGATGTTTCTTATCTTTTTCAAGGGGTTGGGGCTTGATTTCCCATCAAGTTCCCAAACAGTTCCCATCAAATTCCTCTTGTTCCCATCAATATCCCATCAAAAATCTTTTGTTCTCATCAAGTTCCCAACATATTCTCATCAAATTCCTATTGTTCCCTTCAAGTTCCAATCAAATTCATTTTATTCTATCAAGTTCCCAGAGAGTTCCCATCAAATTCCTCTTGTTCCCATCAATAACCCATCAATGTCCTTTTGTTCTCATCAAGTTCCCAAACAATTCTCATCAAATTCCTCTTGTTCCCATCAATATCCTTTTGTTCTCATCGAGTTCCCAAACAATTCCCATCAAATTCCTCTTGTTCCCATGGCTATGGAGGATAGGCAGGTGAGCACAGGTGAGCACGAAGGTGAACGGTGAGACTTGTGCGAGACTCGGGCAGAGTGCTAAACGGAGCGCCACAATTCGTGGGCAGGCCGGAAGGGGAGCCACAGTGGCAGGCGGACGTCTGCCAGGTGTGGCAGAGCAGAAACTCGGGAATTTTCTGCCTGCCAGGTTTTGTGGAAGATCGCGGGCAGATCTGCTTCTCGCGCCACGCTGATTCCTCCGTACGCGCCAAGCTGATTTTTCCAGATGCGCGACCCAAGAGAGGGAGAGCGAGAAAGAGAGAGGCGGCCAGAAGCAGCGCTTTTTTTACTGACGAAATTTCGCCAAAAATCGAAATGAAAAATTAGAAAAAGAAGAGATTTTGAAGGTTTTCAGTCGCCAGAAGTGAGGGAAATAAATCCCAAAACGAGGAAAAATCGCCAGATTTGGTAATTTTGGTTTCACTGTGTAGCCAAAAATATAAAAGGATGATAAAGACTTGCTCTTTATATCTGATTAATATCCAGATTTGGCGAAAAATCTTCCTGGGGATGATCGCCAATTTTTTCTACATCTTCCCATGGATGATAGCCACTTTGGCTACAAACAAAAATTCCTAAAAAATAAACACTGGGGTAAGAAAGAAAAGGAAGAAGTAAAAGAAAAACGTGAGGTAGAATCTGAGCCAACGCAGCAATGGCTACAACTGTCTTCTGCAATTCTTTTACCTTTACTTAAAGAACCCACGATTTCTTTTGAGATGTAAATTTTGGACGCTACTGGGGCCAAACTTTTACTTTGCAGAAACGTGTTACTGTCCTCAAATTCACCTTTTTAAATTTCTTTTTCCTTTCTTTTTCTGTTCTTTTTTCTTTTCCCTTGATGAATTTTCTGTACAAATTGTACCAAAATGTCCAATTTTGTCTCTACTTTAAAAAATCATGTTTGGTTGTTAGACCCATTTTCACCCACTAAAGGATAAGGGGAAATTTTTGAGTCAAAGTTCCACATCCAAATTATGGATGAAAACAATGAAAAAAAAAAACCCCCAAAAAATTCAAAATAAAATAAAATAAAAGACCAATTGCAAGTTTGGATTAGGTCCAAATCTATCTTTTAGGTTCAATTTTTTTGAAAAAAGGTAAAAATAAAATGGAAGGTTTGGATTGGACCTTCAACTTCTTTATTTCAAAGTTCATTTCAAGCCTCATAACACTTCAAAATACAACAAACCTCCCAAGTTTGGGTGAGGTTGGAAGAACTTTGAAAAATAACCAATGGTGATGGTGATGGAGCTTAAGCTTTAATTGTTGCCACCCTTGCCTTTATTTTGGCATTGCAATTATGCTTCATGTTTTTTTGCACATGTAACCAAAACAATGATCAACACAACAATAGGGGAAAATGCGCCCTTGCCGATCCCTTGTTGTTGCCGTTTGAAAATTAGTTAGCCAAATTCCATGCTCAATCATTATGGAAATGGTGGTGTAGCACAATTGTTGTTGTTGTCGATGTTGTTTTTGTTGTTTGACATGGGTGACATCTTGTCCAAAGAAAAAGAAGAAGAAAAAGAAGGGAATTTATATATATATATATATATATATATAGGAGGGGAGTTTTGTGACATTACCTTCCTCTTTTTGTTTTTTTTGTCTCATTCCAACTCCAAGGTACCTAGGCTCTATTTGGGTTTAACTCCTACATGTACCCATGTTATACTAATGTAAACTAGGTATATTATCCTAGGCCTAAATAATGCTAATTTAATTTGCTTAGTTAAATCATAATTAGGTTAATCTTAAATTAGATTAATCTACTTACATGTGTTTTAGCTCAAACTTAAGTGTGACTTAAGTTCAATATATTTTGTGTTTGGGATATATCCCAAGGTTTGTGTTACAAGTTTTTTTGTGTGTTTATGCAAGTTTTGTTTGTGCATTGTTGCACATTGTTGTATGGATTTTGTTTGTGTGTTATGGGCTTGGATTCCTATGGCTTTTGTAGGTCAATAATTATTTTCAAGTAGTGTTGTGTTGAAGCTAGATTTAGTTTGCTTAAACATTGGTTTTTGTTTGGTCATATTTTGCATGGGAAAGTGTTAATGGCAAATGTCGTGTAATTGTGTTGTGTGAAGTGTGTATTTTGATTTGTTTTTGAGTTTGCAATTCATATGAATTGCATCAAGGGGTGCCTTTTAATCTTGCCTAACAAACTTAGTATTTTCAACATCACATTTGTATATTGGTTTAGCCTAAGTAGCTTAAGTTAATATACCTAACATACCTATGTAATATGTTTAGTTATTTACCTATTGTTAGTTACCTACCTTTTAATCTATCATCATTCTTACCTAAGTTAAGTTACAAACCTTACCTACCTACTTACCTTGTAAATAGTTTAAAAAGCTTGAACATGTTCATTACAATACATTGACAATTTTTTTTACTTTATGAAGATGGTGGTACAATGGTTAAAAACTTAATTTTTCAACATGGAAATGAGGAATTCAAGTTTTCACATTTGTAATTTAAGCCATTTACCTTGGTGACCTAACCATCTTAAAGGTTTAGGAACCCTAAACCATGTGTAGTAGTAGCTTTTTCATAAACCCAAAAACACAACCCAAAAATTAAAAAGCCCAATGGCAACGAGCAATAACTTTTACACGCACATATGCACAATGCACATACACAAGGAAACAAAACCAAAAAAAATGTAGTGTGTGCAACTTTAAACAAAAAAAATAAATTTTGACCTCTCAATTTTGACATTGATCTAATCAATAATTTGCACATTCTTGCCTTTCAAATCCCAATTCCAAATCTCAAACTTCCATACCACTAATGACCAAGTTGAACACAAGTTCTTGGAATCAATGTAGCCACTAAAGAATGGTTCACCAAATTAACAACCTCCACCATCAACTTGAGTCTTGAAGGTTTAAACATAGCTCCTATTTCAAAATCATACAATGTGAATAACAAACATCTCAAAAAAATCAGATTGCACTTCTATAAATTTATAAGTACATGGCAAGGTGCATATTGACCTACCTACAAAGTTTTTAAACCCTTTACACAAAACAATTACAAAGTGAAATGGAATTGTTGCATTGGCAACAACTTGATGTGAATAAGAGTAGAGGAAGCAAAAAGCTCTTAGGTGAGGAAAGTTGAAATGGTGATGATGACATGAAGGGTGGCACCATTGTGTTGTTGTTTGAAACCTTAGGTTTTGACAAAAAGTAAAATGAAAAAGCCTTTTTTCTAAAGCTTACATTGGTGGAGGTCAAAATTGAAATAGTAATTTGGTGATGTTTAGTAATAAAAAAAACATTGGTGGAAATATATAATTGATATTAAATCATTATTCGTTGTAATAGTTATATATGTTACACATGCAAAGTTTTGGTAGGAACTTGTGAGTTTTGGTGGCAATCATTTAGACAAAAACATAAAAAATGTAATTTTGCATTGTAACAACTTCAATACAAAATCATAACATAAAGGGAGTTGGAAAATTCACAATTTATTAGATGTAGGCCAAATTTTATTTACATTTGTATAGGCACATTTTATTGTGTTAAAATTGATCCCCTTTTCATTGTACTCACAACTAAACTTGCATTTTCCCATCTTCCAAACATAGCCTTACCATCATTTTTTATTCAATTATCTTAGAAATAAAGATTTGCCACTTAAGGAAGATAGTTTCAAATCGATTTAAAGTATTATGAAATGCAAAACATGTATTAATAACTATGTTGAAATGTCTAAATGCAATGTTCATATTTTCTTCTGAATTACAACAATAAAAATGAAAAGCTAAAAATTGCTTTGGGTTATGCATGTGATTAACCTTCATATATTCATTTGTAAAATACTATATTCAAATTTTCATAAAAGCCCATTTATTAAGGTTCCTTTCCCAAGTAAATAATTTAAGTAAGGTCTGAAAGTAAGAGTGAACCTTTGCACAATAGAACCCATGAGGTTTTTCAAAACATTTGCAAGAAATTTTAAATAAGTTTTAGATAACATTGACAGTATAACAAAGAACTCATAAATTGCATGTACATACTTCCATTAATGTTGATTTAATCTTTTACTAGTGTGGCCTGTGCCATTGGCCCAAGTATAACCACGTCCTCAACTGATTTTTCCTTCCAAAACCTGGTTTTTGGGAATTTATTTGAATTTTCAGCAGCAGAAATCACTTAAAAATCAATATCTCCCACATTCTGAATCCAAATCTTACCAAATAAATTCCATTAAATCCTATTCATCAAGATCTTTCCAATAACACCGAAGGCACATTCCAATTCCTCCGATATTTTCAGCTACGATTTAATTTAATTTTCATTGAAGAAGCCATTCAATATTCAAGAACTTCTCCACCACAAGTCCAAACGTCGTGGACCAAGCCCATGCACCCTTCTTCGTAGAGAGCTTTCCAAAGAGACCAAGAACACCATATGAAGCATCCAGGTTCAGTGGATCAGATAAGTACAAACAAAACAAAACAAATTAACTACCTTGCTTCATAGATAGACTGGTGTGGCCTGCGCTGTTGGCCCAAGTGTTACCACGTCCTCAACTGATTTTTCCTTCCAAAACCTGGTGTTTTGGAATTTATTTGAATTTTCAGCAGCAGAAATCACTTAAAAACCAATATCTCCCACATTTTGAGTCCAAATCTTACCAAGTAAAGTTCATTAAATTCTGCTCATCAAGATCTTTCCAACAACACCAAAGGCACATTCCAATTCCTCCGATATTTTCAGCTACAATTTAATTTAATTTTCAGGGAAGAAATCATTCAATATTCAAGAACTTCTCCACCACAAGTCCAAACGTCATGGAACCCCATGCACCCGGTCTCATCGGGAGCTTTCCAAAGACACCAAGAACATGATATGAAGCATCCCGGTTAGTGGATCTCATAACTGGAAAAAAAAAAAAAAACAAAACAATCTTCCTTCCTTCATAGATAGATAGTGCGGCCTGTGCCGTTGGCCCAACTGTTACCCCGGTCCTCAACTGATTTTTCCTTCCAAAACCTGTTTTTTTGGAATTTATTTGAATTTTCAACGGCAGAAATCACTTAAAAAATCAATATCTCCCACATTTTGAATCCAAATCTTACCAAAATAAATTCCATTAAATCCTGCTCGTCAAGATCTTTCCAACAACACCAAAAGCACATTCCAATTCCTCCAGCATTTTCAGCTACGATTTAATTTGATTTTTCAGTGAAGAAATCATTCAATATTCAAGAACTTTTTTGCACTGCAAGTCCAAACGTCATGGAACCAATCCCATGCACCCCTCCTCCTCGTAGAGAGCTTTCCAAAGAGACCAAGAATGCGATCTGAAGCATCCTGGTTCGGTGGATCTCATTGGTACAAAACAAACAAACAACCTTCCTTCATAGATAGATTCCTGTAACGCAGGCATTTCGAATGGTGAAATGCATGCATCCAGATTTCATCAAATAAGGGTGCTTTCAACTCTACTAGCGGAAATCACAGAGGTTTTGATGTTGTAAGGGAGGTTTCTGGACGACCAGTGCGTTCTCTTGAGGGAGGGGCACATGAGGCCGTGAGCCCAAGAGTGTTCCCGAACCTCAGGAGAACGCACAAGTACGGGAACCTCCCTTTACGTAAACAAGTTAGCCTACATGCTAATAATAATGCAGCTGCACAATTTTTGTGGAGAAAAAATTTGGACGGACAATCTGGGAAGGATCAGAACAAGCTTAAAATTGCCTTGAAACATCTTGGAGTCGAAGCAGGGAAGAAGAGGGAGGGACTCGGGAGACTAGTGTCTGGGAGTTGCAGAAGAAGCAGTAGCAGCAGAAGCAACCATGGCGTCTTTACCAGCTCCTACTGTGCCCCGTGTGCAGCTGGGTTCTCAGGGTTTGGAGGTCTCGGCTCAGGGTCTGGGGTGCATGGGTATGTCGGCGTTCTACGGTCCACCCAAGGCGGAGGAGGACATGATCCACCTCATTCGTCATGCCGTGGAACTGGGCATTACCTTCTTCGATACCGCGGATGCCTATGGTCCTTTTACCAACGAGATTTTGTTGGGGAAGGTATCGTTATCTAATAATGGGTTCGCTCTTTGACTTCCTAGGGTTTAGGGTTTAGGGTTTTTCAAGTAGAGTGATTCTTTTCTTGGAGCTTGAATCGTATATTGAGACATGTGTGTGTGTGTGTGTGTGTGTGTGTGTGTGTGTGTTGCACTGAGGAAACGCAGCAGCTCTGAACATGCGTATGTTGGAATGGATCCATGCCATTTGAGAGATCTTGTTCTAGGGTAGAGCGGTGATCTGACAACAAATCCTTCTACTGTCAGCTAGGATTTGCCATAGCTCCTCTCTGTTACTCTGAATCATTTGCTGCAATAAGAGAACATTGCTTATATCATCATACCTGGAGTTTGAACATGAACATGCTGTCATCATACAGTAGTGGAGTCACTGAAGTTCTCAAGTGGTGTTTGTCATCAACATATGATGTCCTGGTGTTTGTCATTATTCTGGGTTTGTAGTGAGCATTTGTTTCAACTGTTACAATGGCAGGAAGGTTTGAGGTGGAAACATTTCAGAATGGGATTGTGAGCAAATGTGACCATTTTGAGGTTTGAACTCTTCATATGAGGACGTAATGTGGTTATGTGTAGGCTATCAAGGGCATCCGGGACAAAGTACAGATTGCAACGAAATTTGCTTTCTACCAAGATGAGAATGGTAACCGAAGCATTCGTGGGGAGCCAGAGTATGTCCGGGCATGTTGTGAGGCGAGTCTGAAACGGTTGGATGTGGAGTGTATTGACCTCTATTATCAACATCGTTTGGACCCCAAGGTTCCAATTGAAATCACTGTAAGAATTAATTTAGC